>FTJA01758151.1_pt1 | contig 9041 bp, 7 predicted proteins | sample 1689021 | NCBI WGS metagenome assembly FTJA01 (sample SAMEA3914874, study PRJEB12502) | metagenome | biome: forest; material: soil | place: Canada | collected 2011-07-03 | depth 0.3 m | reverse complement strand
GCTGGATAGACCGTTACGCTTGGCTTCGTCGAGAAGTGCCGGGTCCCCTTCTCGTCATAGTGAAGATGGAGGCTGCGAAACGTGGCCTCGACGTCACCGGGCGACGCGTAGTGGCCGAGCTGGCCCGGACGCAGCGGATAGGGCACCGCCGGCCCGAGCACCTCTCGACTGAGGAACCTGAATATCCGCCGGCCCTGGTCGAGGTACTGGTCAAACTCGTAGGTCTCAAGGTCTTCTGCCGACAAGTCACCCCGGACCAGGGTCTTGACCGGTCTCTTGAAAATGACGAGCCACTCGCCGCTTGAGATGACGGCGCAAGGAAGTTCGTGCCCATAGTTGTCCTTCAGGTTCCGCACATATCCAGCGACTTGGTCGATATAGTCGTGCCACGTGGCGCCAGCTGGGGAACCTGCGGCGGGCCTGCCGTCGAGAAAGTGAAGGATGGCCCTCGCGAGCAGGTCTGCAGGAACCTCAAAATTCACGCGTTTGCGGCCGGCAGTGATAAAAGGCTTTCCCCAGGCCTTTGACTCCCAAAGGAGTGCAGGTGCCTGCGTATCGGGATTTAGGCCCAGATAGTCGATGTAGGTCGTCGTCTCGTCCTTGATCCGCGCCTCCTCCGCGACATCACCCTCCAGCCCCAGCCGCCAGCCCAACAATTCGAGCAACTGGTCGTGGAGATGGATGCGGACGGTATGTTCGAGGGGGGGCAGCGGCTCGGCGCCCTGAAACGCCGCCGCCATGGGCGGCTCGAGAGACCGTCTAAACGCCTCAAGCAGCTTCTTGAGGCCGACCAAGAATTCGTTCTCAGCTCGGCCCTGGTTCACTGGATCAGTTCAGGCAGGCGATAGAGCAGCCGACGCGCGGCTGGCCAGCCCGCTTCCATAAAGGTCTCGAGGCAATCGATCAGGGCAGCGCGGCGGGCCGGGACCTCGAAGATGTCCTTGTGGTCAGCCAGGAACACACCGACGAGACGGACCATCACCTCAACGCCCATGTGATCGAACTGATAGCCCGACTTGGTCCCCCCGGTTAGGAGCGCATGCGCAGCAATATCGAAGGCCGCCTCTGGTCCTGCGTCCACCAGGCCCTCGACCAGTTGCAGCAAGTTGTAGACAGTGCGAGGCGTCGCCAGATCGCCAATTCGCATGAGAGTCGGCGCGATCTCCGCGAGGAATACCACCTCGCCCGCCTCATCGAGCTGATGCGTGCCATTTGCGATGCCGCTTGCGAAGTAGAGCTCCTGGCACGCTACGTCCAATATCCCCGCGCAGGCCTGACCGCTCTCGACCTGGGCTTCCGTCAGGTTGGTTCGACCGAGGATCGGATCCAGCACCAAGCTGGCCGAGTCCACGATCTCCTTGAATACCTGCTGCGAACGATGGCGAAGCCCGGCGTCCTGCGCCGAGCTATTCCGGAGGCCAGCCACCGTTGCGTCCCGAAGGGTGGAGAGAATTTTGCGGTGGACCTCGCTTTTGCCCGTCGGATCGATGATCCAGCCGTTCACTGTCTCGTGGGCCATCGGCCGTTCGTAGGTCACCCACAGGATGGTGATCTTGTCCGAGAGCTCGAACTCGATCGGCGAAAGCCTGCGCGGGTCATCGGCGAACCGTGCAAGCAGGCGGAAGATCAACTGTTCGGTGCGCGCGGGATCTGCGTGGAGCACGTTTCCGATGACACCGCCGATCAAAAACTGCAGGACCCCGAGGTTTGCTTCGAGATCAAGGCGGTCGCCCAATCGACGCCAGAACCCGTCCCGATCGACGTCCCAAATGCGAACCAGGTTGGACCCTGCCTGGAGTCGGACGGCAGGGTGGCTGTCGGCCAACAGCCGGTCGATGTCGGGGGCGAGAACAGGGTAGAGATCGGGCCGCGCCAAACAAGTGTCCAGGACGGCCTGGGCCGCATCAACCCTCGGTGCCGGTGATCCCCAGGCTTGATGCTCCTCGAACTGCCGCTCGGTTTCGCCATCGACCTCCGGACCACGCGCGTTCACCGCGACGCGCAACAACCGCAGGAAGCGATCTTCGCCGGTGCCGACCCCGTCGACCTCGGCGGTCACCAGTAGCTTCGCGTTGACGAGGCGATCACAAGCCTGCGCGATGACGCCCTGACCATAGGTGATCAAGTTCTCAGGAACCTCAGTGCTGCTGTCCAGAACGTCCAGGAGGGCGTCGAGCACACCAAGGCCCTGGTCGAGCGTCAGCGCCACCGGCGTAGTCTTCGCCGTTTCCAGTCCGAAGGTCTCCTTCACCGTCTCGATGGCGGCAATCACCGACGTATGGGCGACGTCCTCTTGGTCGAGGTCATCGATCCACTCATAAGGACCCAGGCGACGCGACCCGCCCTCGAGTCGGAACAACCGCTCGTTGGTGCCCAGTCTGGGGGTAGTGTCCTCAGGAACCCAGGCACGCGCAGCGTCGCTTATGAGACGATCGCGGCCGATCGACCCGAAAATTCGCGAGAGCAGCGAAGCTCTCGCCCCCGCCGGGTCTGGAGCATTCGGAAATGCAATATCCAGCACCGATGCTTCAAACGCGGCGCGATCCTCCGTCGATCGGCGATCAAAACCGGCCACGACGACGTCAACAGCGTCCTTGCGGGTGTCCAGCTCAGTGAGAAACGCCGAGTTCGCAGCGAAGGGCCAGAGATAGTCGATGAGCCCGTCGCCCCGCTCCGTGGCGGCCATAAAGAGGCGCCCCCAGACGACCGCCGTCGACGTGTGAGCGGTCGTGTAACGGGCGAGGTCGATCGCGCGGGGCTCATCCACGGACTTGAGGTGGCGATAGAACTTCGCAATCAGGACTTCGGCGTCCTGCCGGTACTGAGCCTCGATATCGTGGGCCCATATAAAGCTTCGGTCGGGTCGTAGCGTGACCGCCTGATCGCCTATGATCAGTTCGATCGGGTGGACCTCGGGTTCAACCGGGTGCGCTCTGGCGACAAAACCTTCGACCGCTTGCAAAATGGCGGCGGTCGCGAGAGTCGGACTGTCTCGCAAGAAGGTCTCAATGTGCTCATTTAAGGCGTAGTACGCCATGCCGTAGTCTTGGCGCGCATTGGACGAGAGCGCCAAGATCTGGCTGGACCCCATCCTGGTCTTGCGATCATCCGTGACCGAGAAGGAGAAAGTCGCGGCGTAGACGGCCGCCGCAAAGGCCGGATCGACTACGCTCAGTGCCGCGATCTTCCGGCAGACCGCCGGCACCTCTTCCCAGCCATGATCGAGCATTCGCTCGCGCTCAAACACCCTGCCCAAAAGCTCGCGAGACGCCGCGGCGTCCGTGACATAGGTATCGACGACGAAGGGGATGACCGTGACGACCAGATTGTTAACTTCGGTCAACGAAAGGCCGTGGGCCAGTAGCGCCCTCGCTGCCCGCCCAATATCCTCGGTCACAATCGGCGAGCTGGTCTTTTCCAAGACCAGCATGACCATGAACCGAAGGACGTTGGCTATGCGGTCTACGCTGGGTGCCAGCGCCCCGATCAAAGGCACCCAAGGCTTTAGGGTGACGTCATCTTCGTCTTCGAGCCGAACCGCTACGGCACCAGCGATGTGGTTGAGGGCGGTAATGGTCTTGTCGTCGCCCCCGGCTATCCGCTCCGCCAAGAACAACGTATCTGCCGCCACTTTCGGATATTCCGCACTCTGTCGCCCGGCGGCGCTGCGGATAATTGGATCGCCGCTCGAGTCCGACACCAGGTTGGCGATCGCCGTCCAAAACCGGGCATGATTTGTCTCAGTGCTCCAGATCTCTTGCAGAAGGAATGTCAACGCGGGCGCAAGCATGAGCCCGAGCGCGCCTTCCTTCGGGAAGCGTCGTGCACCGGACACGATGTCACTCGGCTCGAAAAGTAATTGCGCGGCGGAGTAGTCGAAGAGGAGATGGTGGCGAAACTGGACCCAGCGATCGTCTTCCACACGGATCAGCACGCCTTCTCTGCATAGGGCGTCGACGGCGGCCGGATCGGTCTCCGCCACCTTGATTGTGGACGCGCGAAGCGCTCGGCTCTCCACCATGGCGCTCACTACACGATGGAGGCACCCGAGCGCCGGGACGCCGTGACTGGTCACCCGGTTATCCCAGTACAGGCGCAGCAGTTGCGCTTGGGTCGCCACGTCGGCAAGTTTGGCCTGTAGGCTCGCGTCCGACACGAGCTCGGTGATCAGCCTGGTGTTGAAGGGAATGCGGGCAAGGTCCAGCAGGCGGTCCGATGCGCCCACGAGTGCGGCATCGAGTTGGCGCGATTGGCCACGAACCGCGGCGAACTCCGTGGCGGACCACTCTGGAATCCGTATGTGACGGACCGCTCCAAAGCCCGGTTCCGCAAGGTCTCGCACTGGGGGCGCCCCTCGAAAGAGGGCGCGGAACTGTTGACCCATACGCAGGTCAAAGGTCCGGATCGAGGCCACAACGCGCCAGCGGCCGCCCCGTTCAAGGACCTGGCCGATCAGCGTCCGGAACGCCCCCTCCCCCTTGCCCCCTCGCGTCGCGTCGAGGGCGTCGATGATCAACCACGCCGGTTCTGGCCCGTCCCACGCGTCGAGAACGTCCAGTATGGCGTTGTCGAGCTTCAGCTCACGGCTGAGGCCTTCCAGGGACTCGACCGAATAGCGATCGACGGCGAGCACAACGACGTCATGGCCCTCACCCTGTAGTTGCCGGGCGAGGGTGTTCAGAACGGCGCTTTTGCCGCTGCCAGGCTCGCCCGTGATGAGGAGAGAACCTTCTTTGACCGCCCCAATGACGGCTCCTTGGCACTCGCGTTGGACCCTGATGTCCTGATCGGGGTTTTCGATGACTTCGTAGCGTGCAAGTGACTCAATGACTTGGTCCGAGTGCGCGCGAAGGGCCGAAACGTCGTTCCGGTAGCGAGGTGCCGCCACCAAGCGCACGCCCTGAGTCACCAGTTCCTGCCGCAGGAGCGGTAGATTCACGCCGCCGCGGCGAGACATGAGCCGTCCCGCTGTGTGCGACAGTAAACCCTGGAGTGCTCGACCATCACCACCTTCAACGAGGTGGGGGGCTGTGCTGTCGAACTGGCGGGCGTCGGCTCCGTCAGGATCAAATGGGTAGATGACGATCAGCCTGGCCAAATCGTCATGCAGCCGCGGATCAAGCGGTTCAGAAACCGAGGCGCTCCAGGTAGCGGCCACCAGCGCGTCAAATTCGGACAAGGCGCGCTGCTGAGCCTGCGTCATGGGCGCGGACCCCGGCTCTAGCCGCAGTCGCAAGGCAGCCCCCAGGTCATCGCGAATTGCGCCGGACGCACCGGGACCGACTGCAAGCACAAGCCTGTCAATCTCAGGGTCGAGTGGCCGATTCCATCCTAGTTGTCCGTCACCGTCGCGGCAGACCCGCCAATGGCGAACGAACTGCTCGATCGTTTTGCCAAAAGGGCTGAGCGGATCTCGCGACAGGTTGGCCGAAGTCTTGGCCTGGATCGCAAGATAGCCGCCGTCGGACGTTGCAATCAGCAGGTCGTCAACCGGCGCTTCCGTTTCGAAGCGCACGGAGTCTGCACGCGCTCCGCCCAAGTTGAATCTTGGATCAAGCTGGCTTCCCGACAGGATCCATAGTTCCGCGAGAGCGCCGAGTTGTTGCTGGAAGCGAACGCCTGCGCTCGCCGCCGCTCCTCCTGAGGAGACGCTCCGACCGTCAGCCGTTGATTGATCCGATTCAGACAAACGAGGCCTTCTGCAAGTTGGCTGAAACATAGGCTTCCAAGCCCAGGTTGTCGCCGCTCTTGAGTCCTCTGTCGCCCTAACTTAGGTGTGTCAGCACCCCAAGCCGCCCATCCGAAGAGGCAAGGTGAAACGAGGGGTTCGACTCCCCGTCGGCCCCCAGAGCTAGAAAACGGATCTTCCGAGGTTCCAGAAGGAGCCAGACTCGCCCGCTCGTCGCATGACCCTGGCGCTCAAGCGCAGGATGACCGCAGTCTCAGGCGCGCGGCAGGTCTTTCGCCACCTGTCGACAATGCTACGCTCACTGGATGTGTAATCTCTACGCTATGATGCGCCCCCGCGCCGAGGCCGCTGGCCTTGTCCGCGTCATGCGCGACCGCAACAACAACCAGCCGCCTTCCCCTGACATCTATCCGGACTACGCGGCGCCTGTGGTCCTGGTCGGCGAAGACGGGCAGCGTGAGATGCGCGACATGCGCTGGGGTCTGCCCTCTCCGGCTTGGGTGGTGCAGAAGGCGGCCAAGGAGCGCGCGGAGAAGCTGCGCGCCAAGGGCAAGGCCTACGACTGGGACGAGCTCCTCCGGCTGGAGCCCGACGCCGGCATCACCAACGTTCGCAAAGCCGAAATCGCGCACTGGCAGCAGTGGCTGGGCGCCAAGAACCGCTGCCTAGTGCCAATGACATCGTTCAGCGAGCCCGACCAGGTGGGCGGATCGCGCAAGTTCCAGTGGTTCGCGCTCGACGAGACCCGGCCTCTCGCCTTTTTCGCCGGCGTGTGGACCCCCTCAGCCTGCGTGCGCAAGGCCAAGACGGGCTGGGAGGACTGCGAGGCCTACGGCTTCATGACTACGGACTCCCGCCAGCCGGTCCGGACCTACCACGACAAGGCCCAGCCCGTGATTCTCACCACCCCGGCCGAATGGGACCTCTGGCTGAGCGAAGCGCCGTGGTCCGAGGTCCAGCACCTACAGCGCCCCCTCGAGGATGGCTTACTGAAGCTGGTGGCGACGGACGCTCGATCCGATCCCGCTGTGCCCGCCTAACGTCCGGCGTAGGCGTCAGCGACGGCCCTGGCCGTAGCCGCAGCCTGCTCCCATGAGGCTCCCATGAACTGGAACGCCCTGGCGAGCCTGAGCGTGTCCAATTTTTTAGACGAGGGGTCCTCGTCCAGCGGGTCATGAATGGCCATCGTGAGCGCGTCCGCTTGGTCCGGGGGCCAACCGGCGTCGCGCAGTCGTTGGGCGAGAAGTAGGGTGTCAAACCAGACCTTCACCATCGGCTCATGCTCAACCGGCATCGATAGAGTTTGCTAGACGGACGGCTCGCCGGCGCGTTGGTCGGTCTAGCTGATGTGCTTGGCTACTTCCTTGCGGAAGTCCTCGTCCTCGTGGCATCGCTTCAGGCCCTCCATCACGAGCTGTAGAAATTCCAGATTGGCGTCCGCGGGGGGCTGGGCCGAGGCACCGCTGCTAGCGGTCCTGGTCGATGGCTCCGGACTCTTTGTAGGACTCGACGGTCGCGAGGAGGCGGTCCCTGATCGATCCATTTTCAATCTCCCTTTCGATTACGAGGGGGCCAGTTCCGCGCCCATGGCGGACGGGAGGGTCGCATTCTTGAGAACGAGATCATCCGATCGGCGAATGCCCGGGCCTCCTCCGAGAGCGGCATGTCTCCCACGGCATTAGTCGCGCAAGCTTCCCGAGCCAGGGCGAGAAGGGCCGCCTCGATCACCATGCTTTGCGACAACCGGCCCCCTCCGAGCATGCTGACAAACGCAAGCTGGTAGCCTGGCATTTCGAACGAGGCGCGGTAGATGTTGCCGCGACCAACCTCGGTCCTAAGGATTCGATCCTCCCGCCGGTCGGATCGCGACACGCTGTATTGATATTCGACCTGCCTCAAATCGTACGGCTTGCAGGCTTCGCTTCTCGCGAAGGCAGCTACGAGAACCTGCTCTTCGTACCCGGTGGCGTTCGCGGCGGCGGACAGTCCTGTCGCCAGCTCTGGAGACACCTCAATCGTAACCTCTTGCGTGGCGCGGTGAAGTGGTCGCCAGTCAAGCTCTGCGGCCGCTCCTCCTGTCACGAGCTCGATTCCGACCTCGATCCGTCGCAGAAGCGTGGAAGTGAGGTTGTCGTCACCCAGCAAGCATCGCTCGCGCTCGAGATCCGCGACAAGGAACCGGTCAAGTTCGATGCAGAGCTGATTGTTCACAGCCATCGTCCGTGGGCGAGACTCGGGCATCCGTTGCCCTCATTATGGGGGCAAGCCGCAACATGACTAGCCCTTCGCCTAGGCGAAGTGGACAGAGTCGGTGGCTGGGAGAAATACAGACCCTTTCAAGCCGATCGGCCGGCGCTTGGCAGCGTTGCGTACCGAACGCAAGCTTACGCAGCGGGCTCTCGCCGAGCTGCTCGGGCGACCCCATTCTTACGTGGACAAATTGGAGCTCGCCGAGCGCCGTCTGGACGTCCTGGATCTCCAGGCGTTCGCGCTGGCGTTCGACATGGCGCCGGCACGATTGCTCGAGCTGCTGCTGGAGGCCACAAAGGAAGCTGACGCTTAGGCCGGCACCTAGTGGAGCCGCATAACCCCACGCTACGTGCCGAGCAAGCTTCTGCTTGCTCGGTCAGGATCGAAGCTGAAAGGTTGTGCGGCGACGACGGCCGAACCGCTGCGATGTTTGGGAACTCCGCGGCTCGGCCGCCTTTCGCGAGAAATGGTATTGCGAGTCCACATAACTGAGTTCACCGGCAGCAAATACCCCAAGACCCGCTGGCGCTTCGCCGAGGCCGGCCAGCCGTGGTTCTGCCTGGCGGGGCTGTGGCGGCGGTATGACGACGGGAACGAGCGGTTCACCCTGCTCACCACCGAGCCCGGGCCCGACATGGCGCCCTATCATGACCGGCAGGTGGTGGTGCTGGCGCGCGCAGACTGGAGCGGCTGGCTGTCGGGGGCGCCGGAGCCCGAGATGCTGAAGCCCGGCCCGGCCGGCCGGCTGACGGTGCGGCGGGACTCCCCCGAACCGCTGGAGGCGGCCCTGCCCCTGTTCGGCGCGGCCAGATGATCGAGGTGACGGCCAACCTGTCCATCGACGAGGACGAGATCGAGGTGCGCCACGCGCGCGCCTCCGGTCCCGGCGGGCAGCACGTCAACAAGACCTCCACGGCCATCGAACTGCGCTTCGATGCGCGCAATAGCCCTTCCCTGCCCGAGGAGGTGCGCGAACGGCTGCAGAAGCTGGCCGGAAGCCGCCTGACCCTGGACGGGGTGATCGTGCTGTTCGCCCAGGGCTCGCGCTCGCAGGAGATGAACCGCCAGGACGCCATCGAACGGCTGGTGGCGCTGATCCGGC
>FTJA01000343.1_pt3 | contig 9051 bp, 19 predicted proteins | sample 1689021 | NCBI WGS metagenome assembly FTJA01 (sample SAMEA3914874, study PRJEB12502) | metagenome | biome: forest; material: soil | place: Canada | collected 2011-07-03 | depth 0.3 m | reverse complement strand
ACGAACTGCGCCAGCCAGATCGCCGTGCTGTCGCCAATCCCTAGGTCGAAGGCCGCGTGAACCTCTGCGCCGGGATCATACGGCACAGATCCGATGCGTTTTTCCTCATCCGCCTTTTGCAAAAGCGTGGCGTAGTACGAGCCCTCTACCGCTGCATCGAAGCTCGTCTCGAACTCGCGGGCGTATTCGTCGGGCGATAGTTCCGCCCGCAGCTCGGCAAGTTCATCCTCCGCGATCAGGCCGGTGTCCGGTGCCTTCAGGCGAAGCGCCAGCCACTCGTCTTGAGTACTGGCGCGGTCGTAGACTTCCCAGAAGGCGTTCTTACCCTTTGGCGTCCCGATGAAGGCGGCCCAACCCTTACGATCAGATAGAGCCGGTCGGATGACCTCAGACCAAGCCCGAGGGTCCATGTCCGCAAACTCGTCGAGAACGACGCCATCGAGATATATGCCGCGCAGCCGATCATAGTTGTCCGCGCCATAGAGCCTGATCCGCGCCCCGTTGGGCAGATCAACCCGCAGTTCGGTCTCGTTGTGTTCGACGCCCGGAATTGGCGCCGTGTATCGCTTCAGGTAGGTCCAGGCGACATCCTTGGCCTGAGCGAAGTATGGCGCGACGTAGGCAAACCGGGGGTCGGGCTTGTCGGAGCGAAGCGCGGCGTCGATCAGATCGTTGATTGCCGCGACGGTCTTTCCGGCGCGCCTGTGAGCAACGATGCAGGACCAGCGCACCTCGCGCATGTGGAACGGGACAAACGCGTCCCGCGCCTCGTAGCCCAACTCAACTCTTGGCACGCGGGACGCCGGTAATCACCTGGAGAAGGACCGGGCCGCCTTCGCCGTCTCCGTCTATCGGCTGACTCGCCTTGCCATAGGCTCGGTCGAGGATCGTGTTGCAGGCCGACACTTGCGCCGCCTCTGACTCAGCGCCAGCAACGCCCTCGATCAAGCCACCCAATTCAGCCAGACGTTTGATGGCATCCGGGCCGTATTTTTGGGCGATCGCCTTGACCTCGGCGGTTGCCTTGTTCGGCGTGCCGGCCGTTCGACCGCCCGTCTTCTGGCCTTTAGCCATCGCTCTAAACCGGTCCACTTTAGAGACCGCTCCTGCCAGGCCTCGACCATCTGGTGAGGGCTAAGCTTGCTTGCCGTGGGGGTGGCAGATGTTCGGGCCGAAATGGAAAACGGCCCCGAGGCGCATCGTTGAGAGGCGGGGGCCGTTAATTGAGTTCCAACCGCAAGACGGCTGAATAGCCCTCAACATACCTTAGCTGTGGAGCCTGTCAACCCACCAATCGCAATTTATAGCGGTCGGCGATCAGGACCAGCACAACCCTTAGCGCTTTGAGGTTCAGCGCGTGGTCGGCCCCGCCCTTGGAGAAATGCCGCAGCGGCCTTCCCTCCCCGGCGCATAGGCGCAACGCGGTGAGCTGGCGTCCCTTGGCCATGCCCTCCATCTCCGACAGCCGCATGGCTCGGAATGCGCGGACCTCCTGGAACTGGCCGGTCCCGCCTTGCTGCTCGCGGTTGAGGTTGGACCGGGGCGAGCTTTGCAGCGTCTCGAAGCACTGGCGGTAGTGCTGGCCGGCGCGGTACTCTTCCTCCGTGATCTTATAGGCGTCGAACAGGAGGCGCAGACCGTCGCGTGATTTGATCGTGATGCGACCCTTGGCGGTTTCGATCTGCTCGCCACGGTCGGCAGCCAGCCTGACCGACTCGTCAATGCCGGTCGCGACGGCCTCGGCTTCCTCCTTGGCCTTCTGGAACGCCTCCAAGCGGATGAGGCGGTCGCGAGTGCGGCGCTCTAGGACATTCAGCTTGGCCATCTCGGTCCCCCGACCTGTCGGCGTTGAATTGTAACGTGATTTGGGTTAGAGTTCATGGGTTGTTCTTGGTGATGCGGCTGCTTTCCAGGGCGGCGTAGTAGGCGCGTTCCGGGGTTGGGTGCGGCCCAACGATGATTTCGCTCACTGCGCCATTGTCGTGCAGCCAGTTCATCCAGAACCAGTACCAACCCCTTGACGTCAGTCGCAGTCGGACCTTGCTCACCGCTTCACCTCTGCTCTGCCGTGTTGGATTAGTTGTTCGATTACAAGTGGATCGGGATCGCAGTAGATCGTCGTGCCCTTGGCCTCAGGGCGCAGCAGCGCGACCAACTTGGCTGTTGGGTGCACAATCCTAAAACGGCCGTCCACAACGTCTTCCCGGCCCCTGCGGATTCTGTCGAAGTTGCGGCTCATCCTTCTGCTCGCTTAAGCATGTGTTGGATGGCGGCCTCCCAGAGATCGGCGGCGGAGAACCACGCGTCAGAGCGAGACATGCCCGTCTTCTCAAGAATGCTGCAAATGACCTCGTGTCGGTCCTTGTCTGGATCTAGGATGGCGGTGAGAGCGGCCTGGGCTTTCCTCATCCAGTAGGGCGAGGAGGTTTCGTGCCATTCGCCGCCAGCGATGGCCCTAGCGACCTTCTCCAGAGGGGATTGGGGGATCATGCTCGGGCCTCGCACTCGGTCAGGGTCTTGCGCAGCTTCTGGACCTGCTCGTCGTGGCGCTCGGCGCGGTGTCTCCAGGCTTTCCACGACTCCGGCATGTCCTCCTGCTTGACCAGCTTGCCGCGCTCGAAGGGCATCGGCCCTGCCATCTGCCGGCAGTGGGACGCCGAAATCTTGTGGTGACGGATTTTCTCCGACAGGCTCAGCGTGGCGTAATCGCGGTCGCCCATGTCGTAGGACCATAGGCGCAAGTGGTCGCGCGCCTCCTGCTCTGGGTTCCGCGTCTTGGCCCGGATCAGCGGCAGGATTTGGCCCGCCGTGGGGAACTTACCGTTGTCGCCGTGGCGCCAGTCGCGGAAGGCGTCACGGATGGCGTCGATCTCGAACTTGGCCAGGTCTTGAGCCCAGTCCTGTGCCCAGCGAGAGCGCTGATCGACGCTCATCAGCGGGGCTCTGCAATGTAGCGCAAGAGCCTCGATTTCGTCAATGATTTCCGAGTGGTTAGCCATTTTTCGCGCTCAATTGTTCGAGGGCCCTACGCTTCGCTTCGGTGGCATCGGCGCCGATCCGTTCGGTGAGGCTTGTGGGCGGGTCACGGCCTCTCGGCAGGGTCACAACCTCGCCCATCGCCCCGGCCCCGGACATGCGGCGGTCGCGGGCTTCGAGGCAGGCGTCACGGAAAAAATCCCAGCTCTTGACTGACCCCGGCGCGGCCTTGGCGGCTCTGGCCCGGATGGTCGGCAACACGTCGGCTTGCAGGTCGCAGGGCGGCCCCTTCCCCGCCCGGCCAAGGGCCAGGATCGGGGCCAGGACGCGAACCTTTGGGGCAACGGCTGCATTGGCCAGCGCCGGGCCAACGGCCTTCAGCAACGCCCCTTCGAGCTGATCGAGGTAGGCCCTGGACGGCTTATCGCCATCGGGCCAATCAAGATCGGGCTCGCTCGCAAAGTTAGGTGTGGTTAGGTTAGGTTTATCTACTAACCTAGAAAGGTTATTCTCTCCGCGTACGTACGTAGGCGCGGGCGCATCCTTGGCGTCACGCTGGTCACGGGTCGTCACGTTAGTCACGGTAGGTAACGTGACATCACGTGACTTCACGTGATCCCGTTCGCGCTTCTTGGCCTGGCGCTCTCGGTCCTTTGACCGGCGCTTGTCGAGCGTCATGTCGATGACGATCTCGACCTCAGCCTCAAACGCCTTCATGGCGGTGATAGCCATGGCGGTCGGCATCCCGGCATCAATGCAGCGCTGGAAGAATTCAGCAGCCCTCACGCGGCCTCCTGCTGAGCAAGGGACGCCTCATGGAGTTTACAGGCCCGCAGAACGCTGGTGTGGTCGCGGTTGAAAAACCGGCCGATCTGCGGATAAGAATATTTTGTGTTCTCGTAGACGATCCACATCGCCTCGGCGCGCGCGAGGAACAATCGCCGGTCGCGGCGAGGCCCGATAAGGTCGTCCGGCATTATCCGGTGGCGCTCGGCTACCTCTTGGATGGTGGCGTCTACGAAAGCTTTCCCCGATAGGCCGATTTGGTCGTAGAGCGGGCCGCGCGCCGGCCACTTGGACAGGAGTTCGATCATGCCGCCCTCCGGAATATGCGGACCAGATCCTTCACATCCGCAGGAGGAACCTGGCTGCGCGTGTAGGCCCGCTTGGCGTGGTCTTCGCAGTACGAGCCCCGCGCCTTCTTGCGGCAGCAGAACAGCGTGTCAGCGCCCTCCCCGGCTATCGGCCAGCGGCAACCGCGAAGGCTTTGCTCGATGGTCTTGCCGTCTGAGCGGGAGGCGTCGTCCAGCACCAGATGGCGGGGGGCGGGATTCCCGCCGGGGGCGGCGGTCCCGGGCTTGCTGAGCTTGAAGGAGCCGACACGGACCTTCTCGCGGAGGCTGGCGGTGACTTTCCGTTCAGGGCGCGCTTCGGTCAGGCCGAGCTGATGGCGACGGCTGTTGACGCCCGCCTTGGTGCGGCCAATCTCTGCGCCGATCTTGGCGGCGTTCCACCCCAGGCCGCACAGGCGGATCATTTCGGCGTCTTCGGCAGGCGTCCACGATGGTCTGGTCATTGGATCGGCTCCACGGTGACGGTTACTCCGGCGCCAGGGCCTTCGACCCAGGCCAGGCGGATTTCCTTGGCGTTGCAGTCGTCGGACACAGCGCCGATGTGCTGGAGAAGGTCGGAGACAGGCTTTTCGAGATTGCCGAGGTCGCGCTTGCGCTTATCCGGCGCAGTGGCGAGAATCGTCAGGCGATACGCGCCCTCAAGCGGGCTGAGAGAGACGCTGCTGTTGAGCATCAGCCAATCCCGATACTCGGCGCTCTTGATCGTGCGGCCCTTGACGTTGCGCCAGATGCGATTGGCCGAGGGCGGATAGGTGAAGGTGAGCGTCAGGCTCATCGCATACCCCTCCAGGCAGACGGAGCGGGACGGACCTCTGCCTTGAGGTTGTCGTTCAGGGCTGAGCGAAGCCGTTGCCATGCCGCGCCCTGGTCTCGCGTGTCTCCACGGCGAAGGGCGTTCTGATAGGCCCCGTAGGCGTCGGCATAGGCCGAGCGGATAGGGTCGGGCTTGGGCCGGCTGCTACGGTGCAGGTAGGATTTTAGGCGTGCGAGAAATTGAGCGATCATCGCTCCGACCCCGTTGAATTACCCCGTCCGGCTTAGGGCGCCGGACTCGCCCTTAGGCGTTAGTCAGGTGACCGCGGTGCAGGCGAACATGTCCGCGTCAGCCGCCTTCTGGCGGGCCCGCTCGGCAATGCCGGCGCGACGCATCGGCATGTCGTAGGTGTTGTGGCAGCGCTGACACCAGGCCTTGAGGTTGGGCCGGTTACCCGGCTCGCCATTGTCCTCGGGCTGGTGGTTCAGGTGAGCTACGGTGAGAACAACCTTGGAGCCCGTTGCCGGGTGCGGTTCGCCGTTAGCCGCGCGACAGTCTGGCCACGCTGGCGATCCTTCGCACCGCCAGCCCGCAGCCTCGCGGACTTCTAGGCTAATGGCCTTCCAGTCCTTGGGGTAGCGGTCGCGGTTCTCGGGGCGGATCGGCATCAGCGATCTCCCCCGAACGAGCGCGGCTCTACCCGGTGATCCAGGTCCTCAAACGGAAGTAGAGGGTCCGTATCGATGTCAGGAGCGCGCAGAACCGCCTGGCGACGCGCCCTGGCGGCGAGGTAAGCTTGACGCGCATGACGCTCCTCCGCTTCTAGGCGAGCCTCTACGGCTGCAATTTCTGGGTTCAGTACCGCGTCTATGACATCGCGGCCAAACGCGCGCACAATGGCGGCGAAGTGCTTGGCTTGGGGCCAATGGCCGCGCCGGATATTCTCGGCGGTGCGCACGTCGCTGTCCAGCAAGCGCGCCAGTTGCTTGGCCGACGCCTTCCCCGCGACGAAGGCCGCAAGCCGCGTCTGCAAAGATCGCGGATCGTCCCGCATGAAATCCATCGGTAGCTCCGTCATGTTGAGGATGACCTCAGACGGGGTGCAGCGGCTCGGAGGGCCGGACCGCGATGGAACCGAGTAATCAGATTGGACAGTTGGGAGCCGCCGCCCGTGACATGGAATTGGCGGCTACCTTGGATGACGAAAGGCGGCTGGCGCTGGAACGCCATGCAGTCGAACGCTTCTGGAACGCATGCGGCATGAGGACGACGAGCAGCCTGGAAGCTATTCGTCGTCCCTCCGGTGAAGGATGCTAGAGTTGGCGCATAAGCTCGCAGGCGATATCCTGCGCCTGGATGGCAAGCGAACGGGCGAAGGCCATCTTGTCCGCGATCTCGTTGGCGGCGCCGTTCGGAACGGGCTGGACACTGCTCTTGGCGGATTCTCCACACGACGGCCCGGACCCAAAGGTGCGATCCCGCGTGGCGCTCAGCCGGTCCACCGTGTCGGAGAGCGTGCCGATGATGCCCGACAGCTGGTTCGAGATGCTCTCGGTGAGCGTCAGTTCGCGGGAGGCAGTTTGGGCGCCGAGTTGCGACTGCACCGCCTGGGCGGGATAGATATCGTTCATGGCCACAATGGGCCTCCATGTTGTGTTGAAGGGGGTTACGCTTCCGGGCGGCCATTACGCGACCTCCACGAAATCTTCGCGGGACGGCGGGTTCGTCGGTCCCCTGAGGTTGAGTGATGAGGGGGTCAATGGACCTCCTCCAGATCAGATTCAGCGGGTTGATCGGCCTTGCGGAGAAGGGTTTCGAAGTCGCCCTTGCGACCGGCGGGAACGAAGCGGCAGGCGCAATAACCGGCCCAATCGCTCACGTGCCCAACCAGATCCAACGTTTCCTCTGCGGCGCAGGCGGAACATGCGAAAGCGGGGCTGATGGACTCGCATTCGTAGACGCGCCCCTCGACGAGCGCATAGGCGGGATTCGCGGTGGCGCCGCGAATGCACAGCAACAGCGAGCCCGGACCGATAGCGCTCATCCCCTCTCTCCCGACGTATGGGGAGGAGAGGGGGCTTGGCGGGAAGGCGTCGGAATCCCGACATATGGACAATGACCAGCAGAAATAGCGGTGGATTGTCCCGCGTATGTGGACAATTCACCATGTTCGTTCATCCCCTGGTTAACTCTGCCGTGGGCAGGCTGGGGCGTGCCGAACACGAAACCCGCGCCCGAATTGCCAGAGCCATCAGCCGAGCTGATCCTGATCCTCGCGCTGGTGCAGGCGTTCGTGGAGGTGTCGCCGCGAAAGCAGCGGTCAAAGTTCCTGTCAGCCGTGGACCGCAACCTCGGGCTCAACGAGGCGGGATACAACGTCATCCGGTTCCGTCCCGTGTCGCAGGACATGGCGGTGTACGTCGCCATGCGGCAGGCGCGGGCTTGGTGGAAGCATGCCTTAGGGGCGCTGACCTGGATGCGCGAATAGGTCATTGGGCGGCAGCCTCACGGCTAGCGACCCGTTCGAAGGCCTTTATCTCTGCGTCTGTCGCCACCGCGAGGGGGCCAAGCTTCAGCCCTAGTTCGCGGTGGATGCGCAGCGCCAATGGAAGCGATGGGGACCGCTTTCCCCAGGCGAGCATGTAGGCATGGCTCTTCTTGACGCCGATGGCCTGCAGTTGCTTGGCGACGGACGGCTCTTTCGCTTGATCCATGCCTAACGGTACACAGTTCGTGGACTTTAGGCAAGCGTCAAAGTCCACGATCCGCCGCGCGACTAAATCGTCCGAGTTGGTGATATTGTGGACATGGCTAAGCGCGAGTCAGAGAACCACCTGCAAGCGTGGCGGAAGTTTCGGCGACTGACGCAGCAGCAGCTCGCGGACGCCGTAGAGCCCCCGACCACAAAGCAGGTGATCCAGGCCCTGGAGAGCGGCCAAAACGGGCTATCCGACAAGTGGCTGCGGCGCCTCGCCCCGGCGCTGGGAACGACGCCCGGGTACCTCCTGGACTACGACCCCGACTCCATCGACGCAGAACTGATCGAGGCCGCACGCGAGGCCAGCAAGGGCGGCAAGCGCGACCAGGTGCTTTCGATCCTAAAAACCTTCACCGGCACTCACGGCTAACTCCGGCGTCCGCTAGATGATTTATTCCCGCGCAGATCCAGATTTGCTGCGGGAGATGTATCGTCACGGCGAGCGAGTGCTAGTTCGCTATAGTGAGGTCACCGCGCGGGGCTACCTCCCTCAAGACGACGGCCTCGCCGATTGGGTTCGATTTTCCCACCCCCGCGCCCCAGAAGTGACGCTCCATGGTAGCGGTCGTCTGGTAGTGCAGGATAGCTCCGGCGAGGTGCGCCAAATCGACCTAGACGAGGATGACGCCTACCGCGCCTTCCTTGGTCGCGTGCCAAGGCTCACCCTCCGCCAAGAACTCGGGCGCGCGTCATTGTCTGACGTCGCCGGCGGCGTGCTGGTCCTGACAGTTTGGGCGGCATTCACGCTCGCCGCCTCGGCCCTCATTTCTCACGCCATCGCTTGGGCTAGGCTGCTCGTCCTGGGCCATTAGGGCGCCCAAAGTCCACAGCCTGCCGCAGCGCCCTGGAATAGCGGTCCACGTTTTGTGTACTTTTGTTATTGCATAAGTCCACAGATCGTGTACCGTCTCCCCATCAACCCCGCCACCCTGGCGGAATGGGGGAGATAGGAAATGTCGGAGAAGGATTGTGGTGGCTTCGGCGCTGAAGCGCCGTCCGCAGCCCCGAACGACCCGACCGCGAAGCCTTCGGGCGATGTGGACTTTGTGGCATTTCCGAAGATGCCGCGCTTGCGCCGTGAGGTGCTGATTACCGAGAAGATCGACGGCACGAACGCGCAAGTCTTCATTGGGGAAGATGGCGAGGTCCGGGCCGGTTCTCGCTCGCGGTGGATCACGCCGCAAGATGACAACTTCGGCTTTGCGGCCTGGGTCCGCGATCACGCCGACGAACTGCGCCAACTCGGCCCCGGTCGCCACTTCGGCGAGTGGTGGGGCGCGGGTATCCAACGCCGCTACGGGCTCGCTGAAAAGCGGTTCAGCCTGTTCAACGTGTCGCGCTGGGGCGATGAGCGCCCTACCTGCTGCCACGTTGTGCCGGTCCTGTGGCGCGGGCTGTTCTCAACCGATGCGGTCGAAATCACCCTGGAC
>FTJA01000075.1_pt1 | contig 9076 bp, 12 predicted proteins | sample 1689021 | NCBI WGS metagenome assembly FTJA01 (sample SAMEA3914874, study PRJEB12502) | metagenome | biome: forest; material: soil | place: Canada | collected 2011-07-03 | depth 0.3 m | reverse complement strand
CCATCCGGCAATCCAATATCCAATAAAACACAATCGTAATCGAACACAGCTAATTTGTCAATCGCGGCTGACAGGCAATCACAGCTTTCGCATATGTTACCATCCTCACTAAAATAATTGATTATATTTTCGCGGATACCTTGTTCATCTTCTATTACCAGGAGTTTCAATGCTTTTTAATCAAATATAAAATTTGAATTTGAAGAAATACTGAAGCTAAAACTACTAAATAATCACAATAAATACCGCACTCCAGTTTTGCTTCAAAATTTATAAATAACTTTAGGACAAACATTAAAACAACTAACCTAAAAAGTAGCTTCCAACTTAATATGGCAATTATAGAACCAGTTCGCAAAGACATCCTGCATCCTAATCAAATAAAAAAATATTCAGCTTCCCTTCGCCTGTGGCACTGGGCTAATGCAATAATTATTAGTGGATCGTTGATCACTGTACTGATCAATTCTACTATAACTGACGGGCGCCAAATATCTTCTTTAATGAAAGAGGAGCTCGGGAAAACAGGAGCTACTGTTAGTCAAGAACAAGCCAGGTCAGTGGCCAACGCACTTAGCGACCAGGTCTGGAATATACACATCTATTTTGGATACGGTTTGGCAGCCCTGCTTATATTCAGATTAGTTTTGGAGTTCTTTCAGCTTGCAGATCAGAAATTTATCCGGAGGATCAAAATTGCTTACTTCCAATTTAAAACGATAAAGAAAAACAGGGAGATAGCCAGGCATGAGTTTGCTGTAAAGAGTATTTATGCAGTATTTTATATATTACTGATCATTATGGTAATAACCGGTTTATCACTTGCTTTTGAGGATGCCTTAGTCGCACTTAAACCAATAAGACCTACAATTAAAGATATACATGGTTTTTGTATGTATTTGATCTTGGCCTTTATTGCTGTTCACCTGGTGGGAGTGCATTTGGCTGAACGGAAGGAATCAAAGGGAATCGTTTCGGACATGATCAATGGCGGAAATGGAAATTCTAATTGAAAATGTTTGCTCAATCTTCCTGAAAACCATATTACAGATGAATCTGCAAGGTAATCTTTATGAAAAAATCAAACCTGTTTTATTAATCATTTCAAGCGTCTTACTTCTTTCAAATATTGCAAGGGCACAAGACAATTACGAAATACAAGTTTACGGCTCAGAAACCGTTGAGAAAGGCCGGACAATGGTCGAATTACACAGTAATTACACCGCAAATGGCTTTATCGCCTCTGAGGATGGTCAGTTGCCGGATAATCATGTGTTTCACGAAACGATTGAAATAACCCATGGGTGGAACCCCTGGTTTGAAACAGGTTTTTATATTTTTAACTCGATTGGAAGCGATGGGCGCACAGCTTATGTTGGCTCACACCTAAGACCCAGAGTTGCCGCACCTGAAAGCTGGCATTGGCCGGTAGGCGTAAGTTTATCAACCGAATTTGGTTTTCAAAAAAAGGCATTTTCGGCTAATACAAGCACACTGGAAATCAGGCCGATAGTTGACAAAAAATGGGGGAAATTATATATATCGGTTAATCCCACAATTGATAAAAGTTTTGCCGGGCCTGACCAAAATCAAGGCTTTATATTTTCTCCGAATGTTAAAGGCAGTTATGATATAACCAAAGTAGTGGCTCTTGGATTAGAATATTATGGCAGCACAGGGCCCTTCTTAAATTATGATGATTTTCAGAAACAACAGCACCAATTATTTATTGCAACCGACCTTAATTTTAACCCCGATTGGGAGTTTAATGGTGGTATCGGTTATGGTTTTACCCAAAGTACCGAAAAAGCGATCTTCAAAATTATTATCGGCCGCCGTTTTTAGTTTATTTGAATTTTAACGCTAAGGTTAAAATATCACTGTTTAATCCTGTTGAGCGCATATAGTGTCCGTATCTAAGCTCCAGAGTGTTTAATTGTTGAATACCAAATACTCCGTTTGGAGGTGCCAGTCTTAAATTAAGACCAACAAAATTGCTTGTCAGGGTTGAAAGGTCATAATCGCTGGTATAATAAGTTTCGCCTACGCTATGCTGACCGTATGGTGCAAAATATCGTGTTCCCTGCTGGTTGGTATAACGATAAAAAGGACTAACAGAAACAAAAGAAGTAAACTTAATTGGCACCTCAATTTCAGCAGTATGCGCCCTGATACCCCAATTATCCATATAATAACGGTAAAATGTGCGGATAATAAAATGATCGTCGAGAAAATAATTTAAGCGAAGACCTATTGGTAATTTATACCGGCTGCTGGGAAGATTTTCAATACGTTCATTAAATATATCATTAAAAGGGCCCACCCCAGTTGCGAAGTTGCCATTAAAATAAACTCTCTGATAATCTGTCGCCAATAATCCATGCTGATAGGACGGCTCTACAATAAATAAGGCCTGCAATCGAGTACTGATCACTTGTGAGAGTGAGAACGCGGCGCTGAATGAATTACGTGGTTTATAATCAACAGGTCGTGGGTCTTTATTAGAGCCCGAACCGTATGTGGCCGGTCGTAATTCTACAGGTAATATCACTTTCCAGGTATCCAGAAATGCTGTCGCTTTCAGATCGAATTGTGTATTCTTATTTTTTGAAACCCTTGTCAGGTTAAAACCTAATCCACGTGATTGGTAATCAAATTCATGAGAATACGAACCCGTAAAGCCGAAGGCGTTCCCTGTTTTTTCGTTCGAGTTGGTCCAGTTCAGCGATGGATATACCCTTGTATCCTGTCTTGAAGCTGAAGATACACTATTAGGGTCTATCTTATCAGATGAAGCCGACGTATAATGGTCGACACCCAATTCAAAAAGGAAGGTATTTTTATGACCATTATTGGTAAGCTTTGAAAGCTGTACATCGAGCGTATTAGCAAAATCTGTAAGATTTTCAGTACCTATACCACCAGTTACTGCTGAATGGTTTCCGTTTTGGTGATAATAGGCCGATACAAAGTTTACCTCATCAAGTTTTAGCTTGCGCGATTGATAATTAGTAGTGTCTTTAACCGGTTGCGTTGTTTGCGCATGAGAGGCTAAAATACCCATGTAAAGAGCCAGGACACCCAAATAGATTTTTTTCATTAAAGATTGATATTAGTTACAGCCACAACCTCCACCACTTTTACCACCATTGGCACCCGAGGCACCCTCCCGGTAAAGCTGAAAACTTTGTTCAAACTTTTGCGATTTGCGCGCAGAAAGTTCCATTTCAGAATCATTTAAACGGTTTTTCTGATACTGCTTTACCGAACTACATCCCGTTAAAAAGCAGGTTATCGCCAGGCTGAATATCGATAATATGATAACAGGGGTATTATGTTTCATGTCAGATCTTAATATTGATATTATTTGAACTATGTATCTGGTTATTATCATCAATAATGATACAGGCAATATGCTTTAACTGGTTAATAAGGTCCAGTCCTACTTTAACGCCCATTACCATTACGGGGGTAGCCATGGCGTCGGCCAGTTCGGCGCTTGGGCCTATGATGCTTACGCTTTTGATCCCGCCAACTGGCAACCCTGTTTTAGGGTCGATGGTGTGCGAGTATTTTTTACCATTAATAATGGCAAACTTTTCATAATTCCCCGAAGTAGCTATGGCCATATTACTAATCTTCAATGTCGAAAAAGGTGTAATACTATGATCAGGATCGGCTATGGCAATAGTCCAGGGATAACCATTGGGCTGATTGCCCCATGTTGCCAGGTCGCCGGCAGCGTTTACAATACCACTGCTTACACCACGTTCCTGCAAAAGCAGTTTTGCTTTGTCTGCAGCATAGCCTTTGCCTATACCTCCAAAACCAATACGCATACCCTTTTCTTTCAAATAAACTGAGTTATTTGATGCATCCAGTATGACGTTGCGGTAATTGATCAGGCTTACTGATCTGTGGGCGGTTTCTGCATCAGGCAGTTGTTTCATATTCACATCAAAGTTCCAAAGGCTTTTATCGATAGACCCGTAGGTAATGTCAAATGCACCCTGTGTCAGCTCGGAAATCCTTAGCGAACGTGCAATCAGATTAAATACCTCTTCATCAACCTGTACAGGCTGTATGCCGGCATTCCGGTTAATCTCGTTAGTTTGACTGTCATCGCTAAAGGTAGTAAGCAGCCTTTCAATCCGGCGGATCTCGGTTACTGCGCTATCAATATGTTCTTCGGCTGCCTGGACATCATCACTAACCACACTTATCTCAAAGCGATTTCCCATCAGGCGTAAAATACGCCTGTGAGTAGTTAGCTTATTCTCCAGTATTTCAGTTATGGGCATTTGTGTTGATTTCAGAAACAAATTGTTCTGGTGATTCATTGGGAAAACCATCCCATTCCTTTATTACTTTCCCAGCTTTATTCACCAGTAAGGTAAAAGGGAATTTACCTTCCGGGTTATATTTATCGGCCAAAGCTTCATTGCGCTTTACCTGTGCAGCATCCTGTTGGTTTTTCTTTTGACGCGGAAAATCTGCACGAACCAAAACCAGGTGATCTTTAGCATAATCTTCAAAAGTAGACGATTCTAATATTTCCTTTCTTAATCTTATACAAGGGCCACACCAGTCTGAACCTGAGAAATTGATCAATATCAATTTGTCTTCTTTTGCGGCTTCGGAGGTAGCGGCATTGAAATCTCCAAGCCAATTAACGCTTGATAAAAGGAAGGCAGACAATAAAACGGTCAATAATTTCATACTTTTTATATTTTTTATGAATATACTCTTAACGAAGTTCCGGTAAGTGTAGTATTATATACGGTAAGGTTTCTGTTTGCAGGCGAATTTTTGACCACTCCTGCTTCCGTAAATGCAGAACCATGATTATTGCAATAAAATTCATTACTTGATCCCACATAAACAAGAGGATAGTTTTGATGTGTACAAGATTGCTGTACAGCTATATAGGCCCCCGCCTCTGTACGGGCTACTAAAATCTTCTGTATAGCCAAATACCCTCCATTATTTAAAAGAGCTGCATTTGTTGATGAAGTAAGATCAAGCGTAAAATCAATCCCGGTTGGGCCTGTAACATTTTGGCCGCCCCCCTGGCCGTCTGAGCTTTTTGAACAGCCGATACAACTAAGCACCACCGATGAAGCAGCACCTACACCAACTAACGATAAAAATTCTTTTCTGCTTATTGACTTTCCCATTCACATTCATTTAAGTGGCAATAAATTAATTATGGACTATTTGAGTAGTTCACATCACAATATTATAGCTTGATTCTGAAGTTAACATGAAATTCAATTGACTTAACAGATTTTAACAACTTTAAATTTGCTTATCATTACAATAAGCCTTTCAAAATCATGGCAACAGGAAGAATTATAAGCTGTTGAGCCATCATACAAACCTTGATGAATTTTTATAATTTTGTTATCCATTAGTTGGCATTTTTACTCTTCTAAATGAAATTGTAGTTTTTAAAGCACAATTAACGATGCCCGATTATAAGCAAATGCTTTATGACATTGAGGTGCATTCCGCCGGCGGCATACGCCGGTATTTTGAGCAAGGCGGTGATCCTAATGAAATCCATAATGGCATACCGCTTTTCACTATGATGGTAGAAATGTATACCCGCACTCCCAGGTTTAAAGAATGTGTTCAGGCATTTATTGATCATGGATTGGTGTTTGAGGATAAAGCATTACTTGCGGTACTGATTGACGACTCCGGAAAATTAGAAGAACTGGTTAAAGCAGACCAGTTTATCGTACATAAAACATATGCCTTATTTAATAATGCTTACACGCCTTTAACCGGGGGCACCTTACTGCATTTTTGTGCAGAATATAATTGCGTGGCCTGCGCAAAAACACTTTTACAATACGGGGCGGATATTAACGCAAAGGCCGGCGTAGATGAGCATGGTTTTGGCGGACATACTCCTATTTTTCACACCGTTAACCAAAACAGCAATAACTCCGCAGCTATGATGCAGTTCCTGCTGGATCATTCAGCTGATCTGGCAATTACAGTTAAGGGCCTAATTTGGGGTAAAGGGTATGAATGGGAAACATTCATTCCTTCAGTAAACCCGATTAGTTACGCCATGATGGGGTTTCTGCCGCAGATGCACCGAAAGGAAAATACAGTAGCTGAAACGGTTTCGCTATTGATCAAACATGCATATGGCATTGATTATACTCCGCCTAATATTCCCTGTGCTTACCTGAAGCATTAATATAAATTTCTGTCGCAATTAACCCCACAAATGTCGCAATTTGGGGTTTTGAATATTAACTTCCCGGGCGATGTTTGCTTGTCAAAAACAAAAGACATTTATTTCCATTTAAATTAAATAACCGAAAATCATGCAAAAGATAACCCCATTCCTATGGTTCAACGGCCGGGCCGAGGAAGCCATGAATTTTTATACCTCCGTTTTTAAGGACTCAAAGGCTGGCAACATTATGCGTTATGGACAAGCCGGTCCCGGCGCGCCCGGGTCTGTACTATCAGCAACATTTCAGCTTTTCGGGCAGAACTTTACAGCGCTAAACGGAGGCCCGGCATTCAGTTTTACACCTGCGATATCGTTCTTTATCAATTGCCAAACACAGGAGGAAGTGGATGAGTATTGGGATAAACTATCTGCCGGTGGCGCAACCAACCAATGCGGCTGGCTCCAGGATAAATTTGGTGTATCGTGGCAAGTTGTTCCGGATATTTTAGGCCCGATGCTGCAGGACAAGGATGCCGAAAAATCAAAAAGGGTAATGGAAGCCATGCTTAAAATGACTAAACTGGATATTAAGACTTTGAGGGAAGCTTATGATTCAGTAATGGTCCACGACTAACCTGAGTAATTTTTTATTTTATCCGTGGGTAGCAAACAAAGAGGTTGTTTTTTTCACAGCCTCTTTAGTTTGGGTTAGGGTATGATCCTGAGTGTTACTTTATATCAAATTCAACATTTTCTGTGTCGCTTTAATAGCCGCAACGGTCTGGTCGCTGTCCAGACCGCGTGTTTTAAATTCTTTTCCTTTGCAATCCCATGTAATAATAGTTTCGCATAAGGCGTCTGATTTACCGCCGGGAGGTATGCGTACTGCATAATCGGTTAATAATGGCAGGTCAAGCCCCTTTTTCTTATAAATTACTTTTAATGCATTCATAAATGCATCGTATTGCCCGTCACCTTGCGCATGCTCTTCAAATACTTCGCCATTTACATCGATCCTTAAAGTAACCGATGGCCGGAGATTTTTTGAATGGGTAAGCACATAATTTTTGATATGCACTTTTTCATCAATCGCATTGCTGTCCAGAATGTCAGAAATAATATAAGGCAGGTCTGATTGCGTTACCACCTCTTTCCTGTCACCAAGTTCAATAACCCTTTGAGTAACTTTCTTTAAGTCATCATCTGACAGGCGTATACCTAATTGCTGCAGGTTGTTCTCTATATTGGCTTTACCACTTGTTTTGCCCAAAGCATATTTACGCTCACGCCCAAAACGTTCAGGCATCAGATCATTGAAGTACAGGTTATTTTTCTTGTCGCCATCAGCATGTATCCCTGCTGTTTGTGTAAACACATTTTCACCCACAACAGGCTTATTTACGGGTATCCTGAAACCTGAAAAGGTCTCAACCAGTTTACTTACTGTGTATAATGATTTTTCTTCAACAGAAGTTTTTACATCCTTCACATAATCATTCAAAACGGCTATGGTGCTTGCCAGCGGCGCATTGCCAGCCCGTTCGCCCATTCCGTTTATAGTCAGGTGTAAGCCTTTCACGCCTGCGTTTACCGCTTCCAGCACATTAGCTATGCTCAGGTCATAATCATTATGTGCATGAAAATCGAAATGAATATCCGGGTAACATGGAATAATCGCATTCAAATATTCCCGTGTTTCAGACGGGATCAAAACACCCAATGTATCCGGCAATAAAATTCTCTTGACTGGTTGAGTCGACAGAAAATCAAGATACTCAAAGACGTATTCTTTAGAATGGCGCATACCATTGCTCCAATCTTCAAGGTATACATTGCACGCTATATTATTCTTCGCAGCGTAGGCAATTACCTCTGCAACTTCCTTAAAATGCTGCTCAGGGGTTTTCTTTAGCTGATAGGTTAGGTGATTTAGTGAGCCTTTGGTTAAAAGGTTCATCACTTTAGCACCGGCTTTGATCATCCAGTCAACCGAGGTTGCACCGTCCGTAAATGCCAGCACTTCAATCTTATCAATAAACCCGTTTGCAGAAGCCCATTCCGTAATTTTCTTTACCGCCTGGAACTCCCCTTCTGATACCCTGGCCGAAGCAATTTCTATCCTGTCGACCTTTACCTCGGTCAATAAAAGTTGTGCAATAGTTAGTTTTTCAGAAGAAGAAAAAGACACACCGCTGGTTTGTTCACCATCGCGCAGTGTGGTATCCATTATCTCAATATGGCGTTGCAATTGGGTCATTTTTTTTGATTAGAGGCTGCTTTTAGTAGATGCTTTTGGCAGCAAATTGTCCGATGTCCTCTTTCATTGCCTGCAAGTAGTCGATATCGTCAAAACCATTCAGCATATTATGCTTTTTATAGCCGTTGATGACAAATGATTCTTTTTCGCCTGTTTTTACCAAACTGATTGTTTGCCCGGGAAGGTTTATTTCCAGTTCTGTTCCGGGGTCAGCGATAACTGTTTTAAATATTTTATCCAGGAACTCCGGGCTTACCTGCACGGGCAGGATGCCAATATTGAGTGAATTACCCTTGAAAATGTCAGCAAAAAAACTTGACACCACACAACGGAAACCATAATCGTAAATGGCCCATGCGGCATGCTCGCGACTGCTTCCGCTGCCAAAGTTTTTGCCACCTACCAGTATCTTGCCGGAATATGTTGGATCGTTAAGGATAAAATCCTTTTTAAGAGTATTATCTGCATTATATCTCCAGTCCCTGAATAAGTTATCGCCAAACCCTGTGCGTTCTGTGGCTTTTAGAAAACGTGCAGGAATGATCTGGTCGGTATCCACATTCTCAATTGGTAAAGGGACCGCTGTACTTTTTAATATGGTGAATTTATCGTAAGCCATTATT
>FTJA01001784.1_pt5 | contig 9175 bp, 9 predicted proteins | sample 1689021 | NCBI WGS metagenome assembly FTJA01 (sample SAMEA3914874, study PRJEB12502) | metagenome | biome: forest; material: soil | place: Canada | collected 2011-07-03 | depth 0.3 m | reverse complement strand
GAGACAGGCTATAAATGGAATGATGAAAGCTGCCAGCCTTGCGAAAACAAATGCCGTTTTGAAAAGCATTGCCCTGTCTAATGCGGGTGATCTGTATATACACGCTGGTGATCTGCGCAAGGCAGCTGATATTTATAAAGAATGTATCCGTTTAAATGGTCTTGATTTTCATAGCATGATGGGTCTTGGCTGGGTTGCATTAGTTCATGATAAAAACTATACGCTGGCCGAGAAAATATTTAAGTTCGTTCGATCAAAAAATAAATTGCCCGATCCCCTATTCAAACTATACCAGATGGCGCAGGGCCGGGAGGATAAAGACCTTGAAAAAAAGTATGCTGAAGAATTTGTCACCAAATCAACAGACACCATTTATGGTCACATGTATAATAAATACGTAATCGAAATTTTGACCGGAATTTTAAATCAGCCTGAAAAAGCTGAAGAATTGGCAAAAAATGAATTAAATAACCGCACTACACCGCAAACTTATGCCTGGTATGCATACACTCTTTTTGAAAACAACAAGCATGATGAGGCTTATAAAGTATTTCAGCAGCATGTATCAGGCCAGCCGTTGGAAGGGCTTGAGCTTTATTATATGGGCAAAATGATGAAGGGCCTGGGCAAAGGATATAATGCTCATGCATTTTTTAAAGCAGCCGATAAAAACAAATACGATCTGAGTCCGGATATGGCAAAAGATCTGGCTGCTAATTTAGAAGAATAGACGCTGCATTGTCCAGTAAGTTGCAATAATGGCGATAATAACTGATAAAGGGATTACTGTACGTTTACGGTAATAGGGCTTATCACCAAACCATTTGGCCAATAAAAAATAGGCAGTTAATATGACAGTCAACTGCCCCAATTCAACCCCTAAATTGAACATTACCAAACAGGTAAGATAAGAGTCCTTAGGTAAACCCAACTGCCCTAAGGCCCCGGCAAAGCCCATCCCATGGACTAATCCAAACAGGAATACCACGCCAATTCGTGATCTTTTTAGCTTAGGCGAGAAAATATTCTCTAATGCCACATACATAATTGACAGCGCGATCACCGGCTCAACGATCCTTGAAGGTGGTGTGATCACATGGTACATGGCAAGCCCAAGCGTGACGGAATGCGCAATAGTAAACGCTGTAGCCTGCCATAGTAAAGGCTTTAATTTGGGGCTTAATAAAAACAGGCTAAGAATAAATAGTATATGATCAAAGCCTAAAGGAAGGATGTGTTTGTAACCTAAACCAAGATAAACGAACGCTGCATGGCTCTTTGACATCTTTTCTAACTCCCCCACCACCACATGCGCCCAAAGAGGCTGACTAATCAGCAATAACAACAAGAATATACCGGCTATGCGGCGGTAATATAAATAAGATGACGTGCTGAAATTATGTTCCATGATTATGTAAGCTAATAAACGCGCAATTAAATAAGTACCGCGATATCTGTGATAAAACAAAAGCCGGAAGTATCCCCGGCTTTTGTTACTATATAAATCGATCAGCTAACTACCAGGGAGAAGCCTCATAAGGGAACGAAGTTAAAAATGGTTTATCGTTCGCATTAACGTGGTCTGATGTTAATGTTGGATTTGACGTTCCTGCAGGTCCGCCAAATACCAATATTAAACTCACATCTATAACGTCATCACTCAGATTCCTGCCTGTAAGTATGTGTGTCCCGTCATAATATGTAGTTGGGCCTGTTGTAGAAACATTCAGTACGTCAGTTGCCAGGACACCAGTAAACCCTGCAGCATCTAAGCCTAAGATATTTTTTGTAAAGGTACCGCCGTTATAAGCTTGCAATTGGGTCTGGAATTTAGACTGATAGGCTGCGCCCATTACAGATGGAATGGTTACATTGAAATTATCCCTGTCAGCTGCTGCTACAAAAACCGTTGCAATTCCTGGCCGCCCTACCTGGTCGCCAGGGACAGAGAATACTTCGCCGGTATTCGGATCTGACGCGTTAACTTTTTTATCTTTATGGCAGGCACTTAACGTAAAAGTTAGTACACAAACGCCAATTATGGTATATGCTATATTATTTTTCATGATCGTAATTTCTTTTCGATGAATTAATTTTTCTGTTTTGTTTGTAACCAAACATTCAGTTTACCTGTGCTGTTCAACAATGTTTTTGGAACCTCAACTACCACACCCATTACATTAGTGCCTGCAAATGAATCCGTTCCGGGATTGTTAAAGCCCGTAGCTGTTCCACCTGTAATTTTATGAAACTGATCCAGATCAAAAAAGAATGGATCATCTCTCGGGCCTGCAAAAGCCATAATGCCATTTTGTGATGTTTTTACAATTGGCACAGGTGAACCGTAAGGCGTAACTGGCACAACTACCGCTGCTATACCTACAACAGTACTTGTTAAACCTGTTTGTACAGGTTTTACCGGGCCATAGATATACATTTTATTATCCCTGTAAACACATTGAATCACCAGGTCTTCAACATTGTCGCCAGTGTTGTCAATTTTAAATTCAATCATTGTGTTTTCATCAAAGGACGCGGTTTTTGTTGTCGCGGGGCTCATTAACCCCTGCACGTTCCCTACAAAAACAAGGTTATCGGTGTTGGCACCCTGGAACACATACAAATCTGTAATGTCTGTGCTTTTGCCTTTAACGTTTGGTGCATCGGCATGGTCTGACGCCCAAAGGATGCCGCCGCCAAGCAATAATGCCATTGCAGCGGAGGCCAGAATTAATTTCGTCTTTTTCATTTGTAAGTTTTTTAAAATATCGTTGTAAAGTTTAAATTACCTACGCAAGACTAAAGCGCACGGATTTTAATATCTGCGATTTATTTTACAAGACAGCATTTACGCCGGTTCGATGCAGATCATGGTACTGATATCGGGCTCTTCGTTGATGGCATGCCTATTAATATGGTTTCGCAGCACACGGGCAGGATTATGCCGATAGCCCACTTTATTATTCCTGAAACAATAGAGCGCACTGCCTTTAAAAAAAGGCCCTTATGATGCCGAAAAGGGCGACCTGGTAACTTCCGGGTTCGTGGATTTTCATACTGCCGATGCTATCAGCAATAATAAAGTGAAACTGGAAGCAGGGCAATTTAGTACCTTCAGAGTGTTGGCTATGGTCAATTTATTGGGTAATAACAGAAAGCCACGAAGGATTTTCGGCTTCGCTATAACTAATTGCCTTTTATTGAACCTCTTATAATCAAATTTGAAGGGATCGTTATTTTATCGGCCTGCAAATTATTTTTTTTCTTTCCCAGCATGGCCAACAACAGATCGGTAGCAGTTTTTCCGATTTCCAGTACAGGCTGCTGAATGGAACTAATGCCCGGCGGCAATAACCTGAATATTTCCAGATCATCAAAACAAATGACAGCGATATCATCGGGAATGCTTAATCCCAACTCCTGTATGCTTTCGATACCAATAATACCCAGGTAGTTTGTAGAGAAAAAAATGGCATCCATATCCGGGTTAGTGCTCAAAAAGTCTTTCACGGCTTCTACAGCCTTCCTTTTATCCATCTGGTAAGGCAATTCAAGAATGAGTTTATCTTCAGCCTTTAGATTAAACTTTCTTAAGGACTCAAAATATCCCCGTAACCTTTCCTTTATCTGAATCAGGTCAATATCAACCGATACAAATCCAATTTTACGATGGCCTGCTCCAATTAAACAGGACATCCCCTGTATGACACTATTCAAATTATCAACAAGTACGTGCGGCATATCCAGTTCTGGATAGTATCCGTCAATTAACACCACAGGTTTATTATTGGCTTTCAGATTTAGAATTTCATTCTGCAAACCGGGTACCGGCATAATGATATAACCGTCAACTAATTGATGTGAGAGCATAGAAATCAGTTCTTTGGCTTTTTCAAGGTTATTCTCGCTGCTGCAATAAATGATCCTGAATCCGAATTTTTCAGCTTCAACCTCTATTATTTTTGCCAGGGCGCCAAAAAAAGGTCCGCCAATATCATCTACAATTACTCCCAATACATTTGATTGCCCTGTTCTCAGACTAATGGCAATACGATTAGGCTCGTACCCATTATCCTTAACTGCCTGTAGTATCTTCTGTCTTATGGCCTCACTGATTCGTCCCTTTCCATTTAGCACCAATGAAACTGTTGTAGGCGAAGTACCCGTAATATTTGCTATTTCTTTTAGTGATATCGGTTTCATTTGCTCCAAACATATAAATATAAAGTAATTATAAAGCATGCCTGGTTAAAAAGTCAAAAAAAACACTTCCATGGAAGTGTTTTTTTTATCTGATAAAATAATCAGGAACATCATTGATAACTGAACCTGTATATTATTATCGGCCTAATTAATTTAGTATCCCCAGGATGGAGGAACATCACCGGAACTGATACCCCATTTCTTGTTAGGAGTTGCTGTCATGGTAAATTCCAGGGTACTACCTTGCATAATATCATTCTGGGTAATGTAAGTTTTATCGTAAGGCTTACCGTTTAATTTAACAGACTGTATATAATTGTTAGCTTTTGAAGCATTCTTAACAATTACTTTAAACGTTTTCCCGTTACCAAGGTCAATGGTAGCTTTAGATAATACAGGGGATCCCAATGCATATACACCATTAGCCGGATTAACGGGATAAAAGCCCATGGCGCTTAATATGTACCAGGATGACATCTGTCCGCAATCTTCATTACCGGCATAACCAGATGAGGAATTGTTATAAAGCTCATTCAATATTTTTGAAACATAATATTGTGTCTTCCAGGGTTGTGCTGAAAAATCATATAAATAGGCAATATGGTGACTTGGCTCATTGCCGTGTGCGTATTGCCCTATAAATCCGGAAGCATTTCCATTTACTTCACCCGGTAAATCTTTTAAAGTAAAAAACTGATCGAGTTTATTGTTAAATAATTTATTGCCGCCGGCTAAATTTATTAATCCCCCGACATTTTGCGGAACATACCAAAAGTATTGCCAGGCATTAGCTTCTGTATAGGGATTGCCGCCATTACCGCCGTATTTTAGCGGGTTAAATGGCGCTAACCATTGTCCATCAGATTTTTTTGCCTGGAAGAAACCGGTAGCCGGATTGTACAAGTTTTTGTAAAACTCAGACCGTTTAATAAAACGGTTATAGTCATCCATTTTACCGAGCTTTTTGGCCAGCTGAGCCACACACCAATCGTCATAAGCCATTTCTAGTGTAATGGAAACTGACTGCGACTGAATATCCTCAGGTATATATCCATATTTTTCCCACTCGGTAAAAGGTGATGCCTGGTGATCGGTAACAGATGATCCTTTAACGGCCTGGTAGGCTTTTTCAATATCAAAACCTTTTATTCCTTTTAATGCAGCGTCAACTATCACCGGTATGGCATGATTTCCGATCATACAATAATTTTCCTCACCCCATAGCTGCCAGATAGGTAAGTAACCATAGTTTTCATACTGCCGCATCATACTGTTTATAATACCTGCAGTAAGCTTCGGCTGAATGAGTGTATACAGCGGGTTAGCAGCACGATAGGTATCCCACAAAGACAGCGTTGAATAATGGGTTTTATCCTGGGCATTGCCGGTGGTGAAATCATTAGACATATAATCACCGTTCACATCAGCCATGTTATTGGGTTGTGTAAATGCATGGTACATGCCGGTATAAAATATTTGCTTCTGCTCACCGGTGCCCTCAATGCTGATCTTTGCAAGCTCATGCTCCCATTTATCTTCTGATTGCTGCCTCACTTTTTCAAAATCCCAATCAGGCAGCTCTGCCTGCATATTAAGCCCGGCATTTTGGGCACTCACAGCAGACAGGCCAACCTTAACCAATATTTTTTCAGAATTATTGGTATTAAAGTTTAACACAGCCTTTACCGCGCTGCCGTTAATGATGGCCAAATTATTAATCCTTTTTCTGCCCTCAACCAAAATGTCACTTGTAAATGGCTTTGAGAATTCGGCCCGGAAATACACTTTACGCAGATTTGCCCACCCGGTTAAAATACGGTAGCCTTCTATTGTTTTGTTATCAATAATGCGTATCTGGGCGTCAAGCACTTTACAAACCCAATAAGTACGTTTTTTATCTAAAGAATGATCGAGATCAATAATGATATGCGCCTGTTTGCTCTGAGGGAAAGTATAACGCTGCAAACCTACATGTTCTGTAGAGGTCAGCTCTGCATTGATACCATAGTCTTTTAAAAATACCTGATAATATCCCGGTTTTGCCGACTCCTGGTCATGAGTAAAGCTTGAACGATAACCGCTGCCTGTTGCATCTGCCTTCCCTGGTTCTGTTTTAATTTCGCCGGTAGTGGGCATCATTAACACATCAAACAGATCAGCAACACCGGTACCGCTTAAATGAGTATGGCTAAAACCAACTATGGTCTTATCGTTATAGTCATATCCTGAACCGGGGTCATCCGGATTATCACGCGTATCGGGGCTTAACTGAACAAAGCCGAAAGGCGTTGTTGCACCTGGAAAGTTACTTCCCGATAAGCTATTTTTGTCGGCCGCGCCTGTGCCTATAAAAGGATTAACATATTTGGTATATATATTTTGGGATTTTGATGATAAGGAGATTAACAGAAAGATAGCTGTGCTAAATTTCAGTAGTGGATTAGCGTTCATTATGTTTATTTAAATTGTATTGCAAAGTATATTGTAGTACGGTGTACCCTATTTATTTCAGGCAGGAGAATTTTTTATTGTTTAACAGGAATGTGGTTGATGGCCGATAAAACAAGATTTGCCAGGCTATCGGGCCGGATATTTTTTCCGAGGATTTTTCCTGCCGGCGAAACAAAAAAATTAAACGGTATACTATCAACTTTCAAAGTATTAACAGCTGTACCATTCCACATTTTTTCGTCTATCAGCTCGATCCAGGTATAATTTTCTTTTTTGATTATGTTTTCCCATACATCTTTTTGGTCATCAATTGCAACGCTCACCATTTCAACTTTACCCGGTGGCAAAGTTCGATTTAGTTTTTGCATGGCTCCGTTAAACAAATAACATCCGGAACAGTAGGTTGACCAAAAATTTATAATGAAATACTTACCTTTTAATGATGCGGTGGAAAAGTATTTCCCGTCCTTATCGGTTAAGGTTAGCCAGGGCAGCGTATCGCCTGCTTTATATTGATTTTCGTACAGACTTAAAAACTTATTTACCTGCTTTTTCAGAATTTGCAGGGGCTCGTAGCCAGGGAAACGCAAAGAAGCATTTTGCATGAATTTTTTTAGCCTGGCGTGGTCGTTGCCAAAATCAATGCTATTATACAGAACCATAAATAAAACCGGATCGCTTACCGTATCAGCAAAGGCAAGCGGCCGCTTGTTAAGCTCAGCAAGCTTACTGTTAAAAGTATCCGTTATTCTTTTAATAGACTCATCGGACAAATTAACCTTCTTTTTTTTATCCCCAATCTCCTGCAGAATTTTTAACTGATCTGTTATCCGCAGTTGCTTTTGCTGGAAATCAGTAAGTTGCTGTGTAGCGGCCGAGCCTTTAACTGTATATTTATTGGTAAACCAATCGGCATTGATGGTAACTTCTTTAGCATCACTTATAAACAGGATACGCATATTACTATTAGAAATGCGCAATCTGTACAGCCGTTCCTCATTTGACGACACCTTGAAAATTATAGGATGATGATTATCTGTTACCGTAGCAGAATCAACAGTGACTTGCTTTTCATCATTAAAAGCTATTTTATCAAGAAAAACCTTTTCGTTTAAACCTGCCTTAAGATTTAATATAACTTTTGTGTCCGTGCTATTTTTTGTACAGCTATAGCACAGCAATAAGTTAATTAAAATCAAAAGTGGCTTGTTTTTCATGTCAACATAGAGTAAGGAGTTACCTATTAACCAGGTAACTCCTTATTGCTTAAATTATTTTAATTGACTCTTACCCATTTTTCATACACCTGGCGGGAAAAGCTGTTAGGGGCAGTTCCATTGTAGCCGTAGTGCATGTAAAAGGTTTGCGCAGTTGCGTCATAGGTATTATTATAGCTGGTTGAAGTCCATGGCGCGGTACCCGGATTGTTTGGAGCCGAGGATGAATAATCAGTACCGCCAGGGTTGTCTGCAGTCATAAAACCAGAGGCCGGAGCAGCTGGTGTTGAACCTAAAGGCACCCAATTTGTCAGGTTAGATCCGGCAACATCAAACTGGAAGTAATAATTACTACCATATAAATCGGCCAGTCCGGCACTACAGGTATTTATTCCAACGGTTGAAATATGTTTTGTATCCTTTAGCGCGCGCGGAGCACTCGGATGGAAGAAAAATCCCGTAGTGGTATAATCTGCATCATAGGCATTTTTAATTCCAACCAATAAATTTAGTGTCCCAAAATTACCGCTAACGGTAACTCCTGAAGCACTAACAATTTTCAGTGGTAATGCGTATTTAACCGTAGGGTCAATTAAAGTAGTATTAAACTGGATATGGTATTGTACTTTTCTTTGTCCTTTAGGAATAGTTATTGTATTCGATAAGCTATAATCAGCTGATGGAAGCAGCAAATAACCTGTACCGTTAACCGTATTATATTTATTTAAAACAGCCGTATCAACAGCTAAAGTAACCACCAAATCGGTAGGATTAGCATTTGCAGCCGCATAATTAACATAAATATAATAGTCGGAAGGTGCAGTTTGGATAGCAAAGCTGGCGCTCATTGAATTCCCGCCGCCATTGCCTGCCAAACTTGCTACCGGCAACTCCACTATTGGCGGATCTTTGGTAAAATCCGGTTGCGGATAGCTGTCCTTACAGGAGGCTAATACCACTATGAGCAATAATGGTATAATGCATTTAAAAATATCGTTCTTTTTCATCTTCATTCATTTAAAGTTTTGGATTATTTAACATCCCAGAATACCCTTGACGTAAATTGACTAATTATGCCTTCGGCGCCTACGTTATCTGGATTATAGTTATACTCACTTTGAGGATATGGCATTCTTACAGGGATTTTGAGCGTGGTAGCCGCAGGGTTATCCGAAATCGGAATATCAGCCGGCAAGCCCAGTCTTCTGTAATCGCACCATGCCTCGATATCATTAAAACCATTTAAAGAAGCCCATTTTTGTTTGATAATAAGGATTAACTTATCATCATAAATAGTACCCTCG
>FTJA01003549.1_pt1 | contig 9194 bp, 8 predicted proteins | sample 1689021 | NCBI WGS metagenome assembly FTJA01 (sample SAMEA3914874, study PRJEB12502) | metagenome | biome: forest; material: soil | place: Canada | collected 2011-07-03 | depth 0.3 m | reverse complement strand
ATCCGCATCAATTGTTTTTTGGATAACCCGAGTATCAATTCGAGTTTAAAATTTCTTCGCAAAACGCCCTGGGCGCGCAAAAAGGTAGAAGATTTATATATCAGTAGTCATTCAGGATAGCTTATCTGCAATTTTTTTGCATCCAATGATAGCGTTCTATCCCATAAACACTTAAATTGTACTCATCAATTATAAGAGGATATGGGTAATATCAATTCCAATAAATCAAATGATCATACTTTTGATGCTATAGTTATCGGTTCGGGTATCAGCGGAGGCTGGGCAGCAAAAGAATTATGTGAACATGGCTTAAAAACGCTGGTTTTGGAACGTGGCAGAAACGTTGTACACCTGAAAGATTATCCGACAGCAACCAAAAACCCATGGGATTTTCCGCATCGCGGCTATGAGCCCTTATCGGTTGCAAAAGAAAATCCGATAGTGAAAAGATGTTATGCCTTTGGCGAATCAAGCGCGCATTTTTTTGTAAAAGATAAAGAACATCCGTATTTGCAGGATAAACCTTTCGACTGGATACGCGGTTACCAGGTTGGCGGTAAATCCTTATTATGGGCAAGGCAAACGCAAAGATGGAGCAAGTATGATTTTGAGGGCCCGGCAAGGGATGGCTTTGCTGTAGACTGGCCTATCCGTTATGATGATATTGCGCCCTGGTATAGCTACGTTGAACAATTTGCCGGAATAAGCGGAAATCATGATGGGCTGGACACATTACCCGATGGCGAGTTTTTACCTCCCTGGGAAATGAACATTGTTGAAAAAACGATGCAGCAGCGGATAATGGATAATTATAAGGATCGCCATGTGATCATAGGCCGCTGTGCGCATTTAACCAAGCCTAAAGAAATTCATTTGCAGCAAGGGCGCGGACAATGCCAGGCCCGCAGTTTATGTGAACGCGGATGCCCTTTCGGCGGATATTTTAGCTCCAACTCATCAACCATACCCTGGGCGGAAAAGACGGGTAATTTAACCTTACGTCCGGATTCAGTAGTTCATTCTATTATTTATGATGAGAAAAAGGGAAAAGCCATTGGCGTCAGAGTGATAGACGCTCATACCAAAGAATCCACTGAATATTTCGCTAAAATTATTTTTGTTAATGCGGCAGCGTTAAATACCAATCTTATATTATTGAATTCAACATCCTCACGCTTTCCAAATGGCTTGGGCAATGATAATGGATTGCTGGGTAAATACATTGCTTTTCAGAATTACCGGGGATCACTGTCAGCGAGTATGGAAGGATACATGGATTCCTATTATTACGGTCGCAGGCCATGTGCGGTAATGATGCCAAATTTCAGGAATGTACATAAACAGGAAATGGATTTCCAGCGGGGTTACATGACCTTTTACTCGGCTACACGCCCGGGCTGGGGCCATCAAACTGAAGGAGATCAGATCGGCGCTGCTTACAAGGATGCGACTTCGGAGGCCGGACCATGGAATGTTTATATGATGATGCAGGGAGAAACCATTCCGAAGGAAACTAATCATGTAAGTTTAAGTGACGATCAAAAAGATGCATGGGGGATACCTTTGTTAAAAGTTTCCGTGGATTATGATGATAATGATGTTAGGTTGTTAAAAGACTTTTTAACGCAGGGTGCAGAAATGCTTGACAAAGCAGGCTGCAAAAATATAAGCACGCATGACAGTAAACAGGCACCCGGTTTAGATATACACGAAGTAGGAGGGGTTCGGATGGGCAAAGACCCCAAAACATCGCTGCTAAACAAATGGAATCAATTGCACGCCTGCCAAAATGTTTTTGTAACTGACGGAGCCTGTATGACCTCAACAAGCACACAAAATCCGTCGCTTACTTTTATGGCGATTACAGCAAGAGCAGCTAATTACGCTGCTCAGGAGTTAAAGAAAGGGATGCTTTAAAATTATACTTTCTTTGGTGGCAGGTCAAAAGCCTGGGCATCATGCTCAAAATGGCCTTTATGAGAGCCATCACAGAATGGTTTGTTTGCTGATAGTCCGCAGCGGCAGATAGAAACCAGTGTTCTGCCCTGCAAGCCATAGTTATTACCCTGCATATCTACTATTTCAAAATCACCGTCAATTTTTACTGATCCGTTGCTGTTTATTGTAAGTTTGGTTGATGCCATATTTTATTCTATTTGCCGCAAATGTAATAATCTGCTTTGTATTAAAAATAATGATTTTTCCATTCAACAAAAACTGACCTTTCCCAATAAGAATGTATATTTTTGAGCTTGCCTGAGGCTAAACTTTAGAAAATATATTTAGTGTATAGCCACATAAATATATTTGTATCAATCATTATTTTATTTATCTACAGGCCCAAGTCCAATGACCGGAAAAACCTTACAAATTCATCCTTTACCGGGTGTTAATATTTATACCCCTATAGCGGATATTTCCTCACTGCTTGACGGGCAGAAAAGTAATTTTATTGATATTGAACCCTGGCCCGAATATCCTGAGTATTATGATCTGCCAAAAGTATCCTTTAGTATAGCATACAGCGCGGATTGTATTTTTATAAAATACGATGTACAGGAGCATGAAGTATTGGCAAGGTACAGGAAAACAAATGATCCTGTTTATAAAGACAGCTGCGTTGAATTCTTTATTGCCTTTGATGATGACAAAGCTTATTACAATCTGGAGTTTAACAGATTTGGCACCTGCCTGGGTGGTTTTGGGCCGGGGAAAGAAGCACGGACGCTGTTGCCTGTAGAACAATTAGAAGCGATCAGATATGAGCGTACCCTGCTGCAAAAAAGAGAGGCAAAGGAACCCGCTGTCAACTGGACCTTAACGCTGGCTATACCTGTACAGGTTTTTTGCTTTCATCATTTCAATTCTTTTCAGGGTGAAAAATGTAAGGTGAATTTTTACAAATGTGGAGACGATCTATCGCAGCCTCACTATTTAGCCTGGAATAATATTGAATCTCCAAAGCCCAATTTTCATCTGCCTGATTTTTTTGGAAGGGCGGCATTTAAAGGAAACTGATGATATGATGTGCGAAATAAAGTTTTAACTTTAGTCGATTAACCTAAAACGTCATCCAATTTTCTTCAGTAATGGAAAGTATCACTCTGCAAAAACCAGGAAGACTTTTATCAATTGATGTGATGCGCGGCCTCATCATGATCTTGCTGGCCGGCGAAAGCTGCTCAGTATATGAATCATTAAAACATTTAAATATTGGCGGCGCTTTCGAAACTTTTCTTGATCAGTTCGATCATCATCCCTGGCATGGTTTGCATTTCTGGGACCTGATTCAGCCGTCCTTTATGCTTATCGCGGGTACGGCGATGTATATTTCTTATCACAATAAAAAACAAAAAGAGATCGGCTGGGAGCAGAATTTTAAACATATCGCCATCAGATCACTCAAACTACTCGCGTTGGGTACGGGTGTACAATGTTTTTATTCGGGTAAGCTAGTTTGGGAGTTATGGAATGTATTGACACAATTATCTGTGACTACTATAATTGCTTACCTTATCATTAACAGATCGGCGAAATTCCAGATCGCATTTTCTATATTGTTGTTGGTTATCACAGAGGTGTTATACCGGATGATATTGGTTCCGGGTTTTGATCAGCCTTTTGTAGAGGCCCACAATTTTGGGGCTTATATGGATACTGTTTTTATGGGTAAGATCAACCACGATGGTTGGGTAACTATAAACTTTATACCGACTGCAGCGCATACGATCTGGGGTGTTTTAGCCGGCAAATTGCTGATATCGGAGAACTCTGCAAATCAAAAAATAAAATACTTACTTATAGCAGGGATAATTGGGTTAGCGTTAGGCTTTGGATTGGATTGGACTGGTATTACACCCATTATTAAACGTATTGCAACAAGTTCGTTCACATTAGCATCAGGTGGTTGGGTATTGCTGATGATGGCCCTGTTATACTGGCTGATCGACATAAAAAAAATCAACAAATATGCCTCGATAGCCGCAGTAGTGGGGATGAACTCCATTTTTATCTACATGTTTTTTAACACAGTAGGCTACCAGTGGCTTAATGGGGCAGTTGCCATTTTTATTAAGGGATTTTCAGAGCTTGTCGGCATTAGCCCTAAAATATCGGCCGTATTTTCTGCAGTTGCGACCTGGGTCACTGAATGGTATATATGCTACTGGCTGGCCAGGAACAAGATATTTATCAAACTATAACAGCTTTTTCCTGAGATTTTCTTTTACCTCGTTTTTCCATTCATCTCTTAGAATGCTTAATACGATGGAGTCGCGGCGGCCGCCATCTTCCAGCCACATATGGCTTCTTAATATGCCATCTACTTTACAGCCGATGCTTTTCATGGCGGCAATACTTTTTTCATTCCTTGTGTCTGCCCTGAATTCCACTCTTAACATGCCTAATTCCTCAAAAGCAAACTGGAGCAGTAAAAATTTACAATGCTTGTTTAAGCCTGTGGCCCTGAATTTTTCGCCATACCAGGTATAACCCAATTGCAGCATATCGTTTTCGGGCTGTATGTCATAAAAGCGTGTACTGCCGGCATATTCCCTGGTTTTTTTATCAAATACAATAAAAGCATATTCTTTGCCTGCGGCTCTGTTAGTCAGGGCTGTATTGATAAAATTACGCATGCCCTGCTCGCCTTTGGCACTTATCTGCGAGTATTTCCAGGTGTCAGGTTCATTTAATGCAAAGGGCAGTAAAAATTCAATATCCGTTTCTTTAAGCGGAGTTAATAAAACTCTTTCGTCTTCTAAAATATATTCGCTTAAGCGATTGTATGGCTTTTCCATCAGGTAATTTTCGCGATTATAGCAATTAAGATTTATATATGAATTTTTTAATGGAAAATCTATTGCATATTGATCCCAGACTGAAAATTAATAGCCAGCCTTTAAAAGAAGACCGAATCGCTCTTGTCGATATATTTAATTAACAGCCTTGTTTAATAGCGGCGCACCTTTCTTGCGCGCCCTCAACTTTACCAGCTGATATATTACACCTATAAAATAAAGCAGGGCCAAAGCAGTAAGCCCATTTTGTATAATAGGTGCATTTGGGCCATCAGCCAGTGGATGGCTGATAGGTAATCGTGTTAATGTTTCCACAATTGTAGGGATCAATGACAAAAAGAGTGTTGTTGACAGGAAGATGATCTGTACATAATCAGCCAGTTTTCCGAATATACGAAGGGACTTTGCGTACATGCCAAGCGGCAACAGGATCAAAATTGTTATTGCCACGTAATGGCCCGGAGTGAAATGCCCGGTTTTCATGATGGGAAATGCGGTAACACAGGTAAGAACGGTTAACCAAATGTATAACTTGCCCGGCCCGGTAGCAGGATCGAGCTGGCCGGAACGGAATAAAGCGTAAAATGCAACAAGGAGCGCGATAACGCTGATCGCTGTGTGAATGATTCCGAGAACTGAAAGGTGATTTGGAGTTATCATAGTTTTAAATTTTTAGGTTAACAGGAGGTAATAACCGATGTGCTGGCTATGATTATTTTATGGTAGTACAATTTAAGAATAAATTATACTCGTGTCAATACGAAATTCAGGAATATCGAATAATTCTTATGAAAAGCTTAAAGCCCATCCGTTTATGCAGACAGGCGTTACTCTTGAGTAGAGTAATGTACAGTCTACGGATTAGCAGTACTTACATCCTGTGCCAGTTTTGCATCATCAGGAGTTTTTGCAAGGTCATTATTGAGTGCATATAGTGCGTCATCATTAGCACTTGCTCCCCCGGCAACTTTTATTTTCGACAACAGATCAAGGGCCAGTGTTTCTTCTTCCGTTTGTTCCTTTACAAACCATTGCATAAAATTCCAGGTTGCCCAGTCCTTTTCGGCCATGCTCATTTCTACAATACTATAAATGGCAGCAGTATTGTCCACTTCTGATTTAAATACTTTTTCAAAACAGTCGTTCACACTCACAGGCTCGGGGCCAGGCGAAGGTATTTCAGTTACCGTTACTTTTGCTCCCCTTTTTAAAATGTATTCCAATATCTTCATCATATGATTACGCTCTTCATTGGCGTGCCTGAAAAGAAAGTTGGCAATGCCGTCATACCCCTTTTCGCTTGCCCACGAGGCATAAGCAAGGTATATCTGGGCATTAGCCGCTTCATTGGTCATCTGTTTATTTAATGCTTTTGCAAGGGTTGGCGATAGCCTGTTAGTATCCATAAAATGGTTAACTAAAATGATGAATAATAGTTTTGGAATTAGCTGTAAATAATTTTGTTTTAGATAATACTCGTTTTATATTAGTTAGTGAATCATCCGCGCAGGATATGCCAAAGAACCTGCGTTTGACCATCGACAGACTTCCTCGGGGCAATTTTGTAATTGGAACAACTTTTTTTATTATCGGATAAGCCAAGATATATTGCGTTTTATGATTTTTTTAGCGATGTTGTAAATAGTATTGACAAATATTGTCTTTCCCAGGCAGTGGATATAGCTGATTTTTAAGGAAGTGTGATAACATCTTGCTGGTTTAAAAATTAAGATATAATGAAAAACATAATAATTGCATTTTTACTATTACTGAGTAGTTTAATGGCTTTAGGACAAACCACCCCAAAACCATACGGTGTATTGCCCACTCAAAGGCAACTGCATTGGCAGGAAACAGAGATGTATTGTATAGTCCATTTCAGTATGGCCACTTTTACCGATAAGGAGTGGGGCTATGGCGATGAAAGCCCGCAAATTTTTTATCCCAAACACTTTAGCGCATTGCAGATACTTGGCGCAGCTAAAGCCGGCGGATTAAAAGGTGTGGTAGTGGTAGCTAAGCACCACGATGGTTTTTGCCTGTGGCCGACAAAAACCACTGATCACAATATCAGCAAGAGCCCGTTTAAAAATGGGCATGGCGATGTGGTTAAAGAATATCAACTGGCCAGCCAAAAACTGGGCATGAAAATGGGGATATATTGTTCTCCATGGGACAGGAATAATCCTATTTATGGTAAGCCGGAATATGTAACCGATGTCTATCGTAAGCAATTAAAAGAATTATACGGTAATTACGGTCCACTGTTTATGTCATGGCATGATGGGGCAAATGGAGGCGACGGTTACTATGGCGGGGCACCCGGAGTGCGAAAGATTGACCGTTCAACCTATTACGGATGGGATACCACCTGGGCCATTACCCGTAAAATGCAGCCCGGAGCCTCTATTTTTGGTGACGTTGGGCCTGATGTTCGCTGGGTAGGTAATGAAGAAGGTCATGCTGGTGAAACTTGTTGGGCCACTTATACTCCCCACTCTCCTGAAAAAGGGAAAAAACCCGGCAATGGATTTGTCCTGGACTATCAAGGCACAGAAGGGACACGCGGAGGCGAATACTGGATGCCCGCCGAATGTGATGTTCCGTTAAGACCAGGCTGGTTCTATCATCAATCGCAGGATGGGCAATCAAAATCAGCTTATCAGCTTGTAGATCTGTACTATAAAAGCGTAGGCAGGGCAGCATGCCTTGACCTTGGGCTCTCGCCCGATAAAAGCGGGCAACTGACCAGCGAGGATGTAAGCATCCTGAAACAATTCGGACAGATCATCAATAAAACTTTTGCCACCAACCTGGCCGGTGGGGCAACATTTACTGCCAGCAATATCCGGGGTAATAATTCACTAAAGTACGGGACGGCAAGGCTAACGGATAACGACCGTTATTCTTATTGGGCAACCGACGATGCTGTTACTAAAGCCCAACTAATCATCAATTTGCATATCCCGAAAGTATTTAATGTGATACGCCTGCGCGAAAATATAAAACTCGGACAGCGTATAGATTCAGTTGCTGTCGATGCCTGGCAGAATGGCAAATGGACCAGGATTGCCGGTGCTACCTCAATTGGGGCAAACCGTTTAATACGGTTGCCTCAAACCGTTACCTCATCAAAAGTAAGGTTGCATATAAGTGCGCCGGTTTGTATTGCACTGAGTGATTTCGGCTTGTTCAAAGAACCGGTTCAGCTGACCGCCCCGGTAATTACCAGGGATAAACGCGGAGAGCTGTAACAATAACAACTGAAGCCCCGGTTGATACTATACATTATACAACCGACGGTTTCTACGCCCAGCTATCACTCATCTTCATTCACCAAAACTTTTGATTTAAAAGAGGGCGCTTTGCTAAAGGCCGTAAGCTTTGAGGGAGCCCAAATGTATATGATGTAACTACTAAACTAACGGATTTATATTTTTTTAGAATTGAAGATGATTGTTTTACGTTTAAAAGAAGTTACCTGGCTGCATTGTGCGGATATGTTATTAAATAATATATCCGCACAATCTTTGGAACATAAAGTGTTTCCCCTTACTTTTCCCAAACCGCGCCTCTTACTTCTTTACGCCGGGAAAGATCATCATCCGGAATGATCACGGCTACCCATGGCGTATCCTGTGAAGTAATACGGGCATGCCATTCAACATTTGCCGTTGTTCCTGATTTAAGGTTAATTTCCTTTGAGGTGGTATTAAGTGTAAGGTTATCTGTACGAATATTAAAATGATGATTGCCATTCCCCTGTACTTTTAACCTAACAGTTATATCGCCTTTTGCCGATACTGTTTTTGAAACTTCATAGCTCAGCAACAAACCGCTCCGGCACTCCAGGTGATAAGCAGAACCGGGTAAAAAAGTTTGTGTCTGTTCCCTGCCATTACTGCTCACTAAATATTTTCCTTCGGGTAAGGTTATCTTAAAGTGGCCTGTTGTTTTATCAGGTGTTACTTTAATGCTTTGTTTCGCATTAACTTCTTTAAAAGTTACCGAATCTGTCGCCTGGCCTTCAACCAAAGCAGGGCCTTCCACATCTTTCAAAAGCCATACCCAGTTTTTTACGGGATGCTGCCAGATCTCTTTGTAAGTCCACATACTTTGTATTGGCCAGTAGGGGGCGTCATGTTCATCTTTGGTTTGTATGCCTACCGGCAAACCGCCAACCATATCGCCAGAAGATGGTGAGTAAAGCGGACAGAAATCATAGCCTTCGCCATACATAGTACTTGCCGAAAATGGGTTGCGGCCAATGATCCATTCCAGTTGGTGCACAGATAATTGAGCCGATGACAGGTCGCCGCGCAGATCGGCTGCGCTTGCCAGGGCCTGTGCCTGAGGTAAAATGGTGCCAAAATGCCCGCGGTAATCCATCCAAAC
>FTJA01000405.1_pt2 | contig 9204 bp, 9 predicted proteins | sample 1689021 | NCBI WGS metagenome assembly FTJA01 (sample SAMEA3914874, study PRJEB12502) | metagenome | biome: forest; material: soil | place: Canada | collected 2011-07-03 | depth 0.3 m | reverse complement strand
CTGAGTGCTGTTGCAGATAGTGAAAAATGGGCTAACGAAAAAATAGAAGCCGGCATCAATGAAATTAAGCGTATCGAAAAATTGCTTACCACATTTAGTGAGGACAGCGAGACGAATCAGGTTAACCAACATGCCGGAATTAAGCCTGTACCTGTAAGCAGGGAAACTTTCAACCTGGTTAAACGATCCATCAGGATTTCAGAAGTTACCCAGGGCGCGTTCGATATCACTTATGGTTCTATCGATAAAAGGTTGTGGAATTTTGATCAGTATATGACCTCGCTGCCTGATAGAAAAACAGCAAAAAAAATGGTCCGGCTAATCAACTTCAGAAACATTATACTGGATGAAGAAAAGTGCACGGTTTTTTTGCGTGAAGAAGGAATGCGGATTGGTTTTGGCGGGATAGGCAAGGGATATGCAGCAGAACGCGCCAAACAGGTAATGAAAGATCAGGGTGTAAAAAGCGGCGTTGTAAACGCTTCGGGCGATATGTCGGCATGGGGAATTCAGCCCAACGGAAAAAAATGGACAGTTGGCATTGCCAATCCTGACTCCTCTCATGATATATTTTCATATATGACCATTACCGATATGGCAGTGGCCACATCAGGTAACTATGAAAAGTTTATTATGGTCAATGGCAGAAAGTATTCGCACACCATAAATCCGCGCACAGGATTGCCTGTAAGGGGTATTAAAAGCGTGACCATTATTACTACTAACGCTGAGGTTGCCGATGCCATGGCAACACCGGTAATGATCATGGGCATTAATGCCGGGTTAGATCTGATCAACCAGATGAAAGATATTGAGGCTGTCATTATAGATGACGATAACAATTTGTATACATCACAAAATATAAATATTAAATAATACCCTTATTATGATTAAACAATTGATAAAAGTTTCGGCCTGCTTGTTATTGGCAGTGACTGTTACTTCCTGCGCGCATTTAAAGGAATACCAGAAAAACAGGCTTAATGATTCTGAAATGGCATTGTCCAACAGAAAGGTAGAGAAGAATGAATTAAATTTTCAGTCCTATCGCGAAAGTGCGTCCGGTGCCAACGCCGGAAAAACGGGTGGTGGCTGCGGATGTAATTAATTCACCTGACATCAGAATCATTATCATTCATGAGAAAAATATATATATCCGTTATCGGATTTTCCATTATATGTCGTTTAAATGCTTTCGGGCAAACCCGGCAGGATACGCTTGTTAAAAAACCTTATTTTAGTCTATATAAGCCAGTTGACCAGGATAGCAGTGGATATAATCCCCGGGCCCTTAGGTTAGATGAGGTCAATCTGGTTTCAAGTTATTACCAGCAGAATGGCGATCATTCTGCCATTACAGGTGGCATAGGTACAGAGAGGGTCTCAGATATTTCCAATGGCTTAGACCTGAAATTGGTTTGGGTAGGCGATAATTTAAAGAAAAACACGATCTCAGCCGGCCTGGGCATCGATCATCACACCTCTGCATCATCTGCCTATGTTACTACAACAGGATTAGGGAAACAAGGAGGCACCAGAATATATCCATCACTTGACTGGACCACTGAAAACACAAAAAAAGGGACCAGCTTCGGGATAGGAGCTTATTATTCCGGGGAATACAATTATAAATCGCTGGGTGCCGATATGCATTTTTCATTAAAAACCAACGATAGGAATGGTGAATTTAGCGCCAAATTACAAGCGTACATGGATCATGTAACGCTCATTTACCCTTCTGAATTTATACCGGTAATTACCCCTGTTTCAAGTGGCGCAACTTATGTTACTACTGCGAGCGGCAACGTGGTATTGAGTAACGGCGGCTCTACTTCAGCGCCAAGTCTTCCAACTAAACCCAGGGATACTTATACTGCGGCATTTTCTTATTCCCAGATGATCAATTCAAGGCTTCAAATCGCATTCCTTGGAGACGTTGTAGCCCAAAGCGGTTATTTAAGTTTGCCTTTTCATAGGGTATATTTTACAACCGGAAAAGACACTATTGAAAAGTTGCCCTCGTCACGATTTAAACTGCCGTTGGGTGTCAGGCTCAATTATTTTCTGGGTGATAATATTATCCTGCGTTCTTATTACCGGTATTACACAGATAGCTGGGGCAGCAATTCGCATACCGCAAACCTGGAAATTACTTATAAAATCACACCATTCCTTTCTGTTTCGCCATTCTACAGGTATTATAACCAGTCGGCAGCCAAATATTTTGCACCTTATGGGGTCCATAGTCCCAATGACCCATACTATACCAGTAACTATGAATACGCTAAGTTCCAAAGTGACTTTTATGGTGTAGGATTCAGAATGGCTCCTCCAAAGGGAGTTTTGGGATGGCAGAATTTACATGATTTGGAAATAAGATACGGACATTATACACAAACAACCAGCCTGGTATCAGATGTGGTTTCTTTAAGCTTAGGCTTTAAATAGCGCAAAAAAACCACTTTACCTATATTAACCAAACTTAAAGTGCTCCAACAGGGGCATTTTAAGTTTTAGGCAATTGACATTGTCGCTATTTACCCTTCATATAGTCGTATTTACAACTCACAAAGGTGTGATGAATACCAATATATTTGCTTAGATCAATTTTAAATCATTCCTATACCTAAAAGCAAAACGATGAGAAAGTTAAAATTACAGGTGCAAATATCGGTAGATGGCTTTATTGCCGGACCTAATGGCGAAATGGACTGGATGACCTGGGACTCCACCGAAGACTTTATAGAATACGTTATTAACCTGACCGATGCATCAGACACCATCCTGCTGGGCAGGAAAATGACTGAAGGCTTTATACCCTATTGGACAGACATCACAGCCAACCCGGAAGATCCGCAATATTCTTTCGCAAGGAAAATGGTTGATACGCCAAAGGTTGTTTTCAGCAAAACGCTGGATCAATCGGAATGGGATAATACCGACCTGGCTAAAGGCGACCTTGTTACCGAAGTAAATAAGATCAAAAACCGGGACGGAAAAGATATTATAGTATATGGTGGTGCGGGCTTTGTTTCATCCCTTATCAAAGCGAAATTGATTGATGAGTACCATTTATTTGTGAATCCTTGTATAATCGGAAAAGGCATGGCTATCTTTAATACTATAGAAGGGAATCAAAAACTTACATTGATAAAAACCACGCCTTTAAAAAACGGCATTGTGATACTTTATTACAAACCGGCATAATGCCGGTTGCTGCGCTACACTATGGCACCAAAAAGTAATATATGATGTAACAAACCAAGGCCCCAACTATTACCAGAATGAATCCGTTGATGCGCTTTTTTTTCATAAAGCATATCATTATAATACCGGTGAGGGACAACAGAGTCAAAAAAATGGCAGCTATATCAATTAAATATGGCCATTTTTTACCTGTGTCGCGGCCTTTATGCAAATCATTGATCACAGCCACAAGACCAAGACTGGTTTCAGTTATAGTATACTTACCATTATTTCTATCAATAAAGGCATCGGCGCTATAACCGGGGCCTTTAAAGGAAACTGAACATTGGTTGTCGTCGATAATAAAATCGCTTACCTCACCTTTAATATGATGGGTATGCTTTAGTAATTGCACAATTTCAAATTTAGCGATAGCAGCGGTATCCTTTACCTTAATCCACTTTAACTGTACTGCACCGCTGTATTTTTTGATTTGTTCTTTACCGTCAAACCATTCCGCATGATTAAGGGTTAGTCCTGTTACGGCAAAAAATAAAATAATTACAAAGCTCACCATCGAAAGATAAATATGCAGCCACCGTGAAACAGAGGCCATGCGTTTTTTAAGCAAAGCTTTTGGTGCCTTCTCTTCTTTTTTGTGGTGTAAGCGGCCTTTAGACCTTACAAAATCATTGACCATCTGACTTTTTTACGTAATCAAGTGATGCCGATGCCACTTCTGCATTGCCCGGCAGGGTGATTGGTTTAACGTTCTTTGTAAAATCTATCTCCTTCGTCATTAGTTGATAGGTGCCGTGCTCGCGGGCCACTTCGATCATAATGGTATAAACATCTTTTTTCACCAGCTCACCTTTGTCATTCTTACCATCCCATTTTAAAGTATATTTCCCGGCCGGCCTTGTGGCACTTGTTGTTGAACTTATGCGCTGATCGTCTTGCGAAAATTTGCTATAGTAGGTATTGTACCAGCTATGCATTTCATCCAGGTATTTAGACTTTTTATACCAAAGTGCAATATTGCGTACAGGTTTTCTATCTTTATCAACAACCCATACGGCCACGTATGGCCTGTGTACCCGAATGCCTTCTATCTGATTCAATTCCAGCTTTATCAATAATTGATAATTAGGGTCCCAGGTTTTATCTGCGGGCAAGGGATTTATTTCTTTAGAAATTACAGGCATATTTATTGTTGTCTCCAGTGCTTTCCAGCCGGGGCTTTCTATGCGGTTTCCCTCGCTGGTTATCAGCATAAATTCGGCATGAGGTACGGTTGCAGCGAGGGCTTTGCTTTGTTGAGGTGTAAGTACGTTAAACGCAGTAGCCAAGGCCCCTGCATCAGTAGCGCTGTCGGCAACTACAGTTGCACTAATCACATTATCAGCCGGCAACCCGGTGCGCGGATCAACAATGTGTGAATGCCATTGTCCATTTACCAATTCGCCACGACGATAATTACCACTGGTGGCCACTGCTTTATTGCTAATCATCAGACTGGCAATCGGAGGGTCATTTTCTGCATCGGCTTTTGGATTACTTACTTGTATCTGCTCTGTATGATCACCCAAAACAACGATATCGCCTCCTATATTCATTACCACGGCGGTTACACCTTCTGATGCCAGGGCTGCTTCACAGGCTTTTTTGATAATATAACTTTTAGCAAATGAGTTTAGCATAAGCGGAGCGTTATCCAAACGCAATGCCGTATGATCGGTTGCATTTAATTCCCAATGAGTTTGTTTTACAGTGGATACTGCTCTGTCAAGTTCGGCAGATGTGGGTTGTTGATTGCGTTTGGCCGCTTCTTTCCATACCTGGCCAATTACCTCGGCCGAAGCATCTAATGCTCCACCGCTTTGTATACGCCATTTATCAAACAAACTTAATATTTCAAAAAGCTCAGGTGATATTTTGGTAGCTTTTTTATCCCCATTGAGCCAGCGGCTAAATTCGCTTGATGCATCATAACCGCTCAATATTTTGTTCATGCGATCAATTTCGTTCATAGCAGCATTCTCAGCTACCTTTGCTTTTGCAGGAGATACAGCAATCACCTTTAATTCAAGTGATGTTCCTAATACATTGTCGTAATCGAATACATATACTCTGCCGATTTTTGCAGGAGGCACAATAGCGCTGCCGCATAAAATCAATAATAACAGGCCACAAATTGTAAAATATGATAATTTCATTTTTAATCAGAGTAATTTATTCTCCCATTCCAATCCGTCATGTAATTGTCAACACATAACGATAAGATTAGTTTATAATTGCTAATATAACCAGCAGATCAATTAAAATCGGGATGTAAAAAGAATGATACGTTCTTCTTTATAACAAGCCTTTATGGGAATGCTGTTCTATAAAAACGACAACGAATTACCACAATTCACATGTGTCGATTTGACAGAAGGAATATGTTCCTTTAACCATTGCAGCATAAATTCAGAACCGGGTTCTTCGCTGGCGATATGGCCTAACACTACCAGGGAAATATTATCGCCTTTGGCACGGGCGTCGCGCACATATTCGGCAGTCTCCCACTCCTGTATCTCGCCACAGATCATCACATCCGGTTTTATTTTACCGATGGATTGTATTTGCCTTGTTCCTCCTGCCGCGCCGGGCATAAACAGCACCTTGGTACAGCTTTGTGCAGGATCGCCGATATATCTTACCATTTCAATATGTAATTTTTCCTTCGCATGTGCGATCAGATCTTTTAAGGAAGTGGCCGGAAAGGTAAGAATGTTGGGAATATCATGACCTGCATATTGTTGCCACTCCAACTGTTCTAAAACGCCTTTGGTAACTCCATCAGGTTTTAGGGTATGGATAGTATCATGATTGCGCCAAACGGCAATATTATGCTTATTTAACAGGTCTATTTTATATTGATAAACATCATCGTTTTTAAGCCATTCGGTAGCATCCACATGGTTGTAAAAAGTAGGTTCATGCGCAATGATAAAATTAGCGCCCAGTTCAATAGCCTTGCCAATCACATCGATAGTAGCGAACATGGTGGTGACGATACCGGTTACCGCGGTATCCGGACTGCCTGCTTTTAAAGTATCCACTGTGTTTGGGAATGGCGCACCGGGCACTTGTTTTATAAACAGGTCCATTACCTGTTTTACAGTATACTGGTCATTGGTTTTAATAAGACCTGCAGCCCTGCTTACCACGGGCATAGATAATACCACACCGGCACCAACCGCGGTAGTAACATTGTAAATAAATCTTCTGCGGCTTTGACCGTCATTGCCAGGGGATAGGTGTTTTTCAGATATCATAATAGAATAGTTTTAAACCAAATTTAATGTTTTATCAATGAACTGCTTTCATTATCCAGGAATAAGGTAGCTTGTGGATGCCTGCGCAAAACCGAAGCCGGGCATCGTTCGCTTATTTCATCATATAGAGTATGATAAACTGCCTTGGCCTTGTTTTTACCCGGAACCATGCAGTAGATATATCTTCCCGCCATTAATGCCGGGACGGTGAGGGTAATGGCAAGCGATGGCACATTATTCAAACTGTTAAAACACTGATCGTTTACCTGCTGCTGCCTGCATTCAAAATCAAGATCCACTATTTTCACTTTCAGCGGGTCATTAAGATCAGCCATGTGCGGGTCATTAAATGCTATATGCCCGTTCTCACCAATGCCCATACATACTATATCCGGTGGATATTGAAGCAGCAGTTCCGCATAACGACCGCATTCTGCCAGTGCATCCGGGGCATTACCGTTAATATAGCTCACAGCGCGAAAAGGCACGTGCCGAAATAGTTTTTCCTTTAAAAAAGATCCGAACTTTTGAGGCGCATTTTGCGGCAATCCAATGTATTCATCCATATGGAAAGCATTAATGCGTGTCCAGTCAATGCCGGTTTGTTTAACTAAAGCCGCCAAAAACTCATTTTGCGACGGCGCGGCGGCAAATATCATATTAACAAATTCCTGTTCGCTTAACAATTGAACGATCTGGCGGCCAACGCGATCGGCAGCCGCTTCACCCATGTCCAATCTGCCCGGATATATTTTTATTCCCAAATTGTCTGTCTTGAATTCTTTTATCATCAATTTTTATAAACTATTTTCCCGTTGATGATAGTCGTATCAATTTGGATATTTTCATCAAATATCACCATATCGGCATCTTTACCAACTTTTAATGACCCTTTGTTATCGGCAATCTTCATAATACGTGCAGGTGTTTCTGATGCCATGCGTATAGCTTCAATTAGCGGCACACCGGCAAGTGTAACCATATTGCGCACCAAACGATCAAATGTAGCCACACTACCGGCAAATGAGTTACGATCGGGCATTTTTGCAACGTTATCCTCCACTATCACTTTTATCCCATCTTTACGGCTCCCAAGGATGCTTTCGCCGGGCGGCATACCTGCGGCACGCATAGCGTCTGTTATCAAAGCAATGTTTTGCGGGCCTTTAATTTTATACACTAATTTGAGCAGCGGTGCGGGAAGATGTATCCCATCCGCAATGATCTCAACATCCATTTCATCAATGAGGTAAGCACTTTCGATAACCCCTGCATAGCGGAAAGCATTGCGCCGTGTTACGCCAGACATAGCCGAATAAAAATGTGTTGCAAGCGTATAGCCATTATTGAAAGCTTCTATTACGTCCTCATAAATGGCATCTGTATGTGCAATAGCAGGTAAAACATCATGAGATACCATATACCGGCCAAATTCAATAGCACCTTTCAACTCTGGTGCGGCGCTCCATCTTTTAATAGACTTTGACGCTGACAATATCTCTTTATATTCAGCAGGATCAGGATCACGTATGTAACGCGGGTCCTGTGCGCCGCGCTGGTTCATAGCAAAATATGGCCCTTCAATGTGGATACCTATAAACCCAGACCCATTGGTATTCAATTTATTTGCATCATCATAAATTTTAAGGGTTTCCAGCAAATCAGCCTTTTCACAACTCAGCGTAGTGGGTAGCATAGCTGTAGTGCCATGCCGGGCATGCAGCGTGGCTATTCCGAGAAAAGCTTCTACGGTATTATCCATAAAATCGTGTCCGCCCCCGCCATGCAAATGAATATCAATAAAGCCAGGCGATACATACTTGCCTCCTGCATCTATCTGCAAAGCATCAGGCGCGTCAATATTAGCGTCACTGATCTCAATGATCTTACCATCCGCAATTAATATACTTCCCCCCTTTAATACCCCATTGGAAGTGATGATTTGCCCGTTAATTATCTTTAATTGCATGATCTATTTTTTCCGGGACAGGCGCTGGTATAACAAACGTACTTTAACATTTCGCAGTTCGTTTTCCTGCGCAAGTTCCGCCGGATAAAGATAATTTTTATTTAACGCGATAAAGCGTTTATCAAGTTCGCTACCCGTGGTCATTAAGGCTTCTAATTGTGTAAGGATCGCAGGTGTACGGTTAAAAGTAAAGGATGAAGAATTGACTGTCTTTTCGATTTCTTCGTATCGCAGATAATGTATACGGATGTCTGTCATTAAGCGATAATGCGCAAATTCCTGTTGATTTTTTGTTGGTTTAAGTGAGTTTAAAGTTTGGGCAACCTGTATGGCGCTATCCAACAATTGCTTTATCGAAACCGGCTTTGGCGACATTACTTCGCCCTGCATTACCTGGTATGGCGCGGTTTTTAATGCCCTCCATAATGACATAGACTGCTGTTGGGTAAAGCCGAACTGTTTTTTACAATAATTACCGATGAACTTTTCAATATCAAGCGGCTTTGGGGTTCTTATACTTTCAATATAGGCTGCTAAAAGTATATTAAAGCCGCTGATGGGATATACATGCCTGATCGCATACAAGTCGATAATATTCTCGTCAGTCTCAAAAACGGGGGAATATGCCCCGGAAGTTGACCATGAGGTCATCACGATGCCCTTATACGCTAAATCTTTTGCAACCGGAACAAAATTGCGGATATTGTTAAAATGCTTTTCCCATTGGGT
>FTJA01003490.1_pt1 | contig 9336 bp, 8 predicted proteins | sample 1689021 | NCBI WGS metagenome assembly FTJA01 (sample SAMEA3914874, study PRJEB12502) | metagenome | biome: forest; material: soil | place: Canada | collected 2011-07-03 | depth 0.3 m | reverse complement strand
GTATAATCAAGCGCCTGTACGCAACGGCCTGAGGGAATGTAGTATTTGGCAATAGTGATCTTCACCAGGCTGTTATAAGGCAAATTAAATGTTTGCTGTACCAATCCTTTGCCGTAGCTGCGTTGCCCTACAATTACAGCCCGGTCGAGGTCCTGCAATGCGCCCGCAACAATTTCGGATGCAGAAGCGGAACGGCTATTTACCAATACTACTAAAGGCAGGTTGGGTTCAAGCGCGGTATTTTGGGTGGTATAAGAAGCATTCTTTTCTTTAATTTTCCCTTTTTGTGATACTACTCCTACATTTTTCGGCACAAACAGGTTTACAATTTTTACAGCTTCCTGCAATATCCCCCCGCCGTTGGAGCGAAGATCAAGGATGACACCATTAGGATTATTCTTTTTTATGCTGACCAGGGCGTTGGTCACTTCCTCAGCAGAATTCTCTAAAAATTTATCTAGTTTAATATAGCCCATATTGCCATCAACCATACCGTAATAGGTAACGTTTGGTTGTTTTATTTCATCGCGGATAAGAATTTTTTCAAGTGGTTGAGCGTCGCCACGTTTAATCAGTAACTTGATAGATGCGCCCTTTGAACCTTTTAAAAGCTGGCTAACCTGGTCGTTGTTTTTACCGGCAAGGTCAACATTATTTATTTTCACTAACCGGTCGCCGGCCCTGATATCAGCCTTTTGAGCCGGAAACCCCTCAAATATGTCAGATACAAACACTTTTCCTTCCCTTGTGAAAATACCTGCGCCTATACCTCCATATTGCGTGCTGACATAGTGCAGTTTATATTCTTCAATTTCCGACTCGGGCACAAACTCTGTGTATGGATCTAAACCGTCCAGCATAGCATCCACACCAGTTTTTATCATTTTTGAAGAATTAATATCATCTACATAATTAATATTAACCTCCTTGTAAACAGAAGCAAAAACGTCCAGATTTTTCGCTATCTGGAAAAGGTCATCATTAAAGCCCCAAATACATAGAGCCAGTATGCCCATACCAGCTACAAATCCCCACTTTTTATAATTTCTTTTCATCACGTTGTAATAGATATGCGATATTAGACCTGCCTGTCCGGCGGGTTTGAGATTATGAGATAGGCTAAACTTGCTTTAAATCAAACCATTCAAATATAAAATAGATATAAAATTAGGTATAAGGTTTGAGATATGCGGATGAATCAGAAAAGTTTTACATAAAATCAAGACAGACTAGTTTCATGTCTTACGTCTAATATCTCAATCACAGCCGGTTATTATCAATATTAACCAAAGCCTTTTTTAAGGTGAACACCACATATTTACGGTCGCGGTTCACCAGCTCCATTATCTTGCTGATCAGGCTATCTTCCTGGCCTTCATTATATTGCAATTCTGCATCGGTAAGGTGGTTATACTTCCGTTGTAATTTAATTTTTACACGCGCCCAGTCTTTGTTGCTGATACTGATCTCTGCCATTGTCAAAATATATTTTAGCAAAAATAAGAAAAATCTGTTGATGCCCTGTGCATTAATTTGGCTCGTAAATTGTTTAACCAATGATGTAATTAACATCTAACCATTTTATAAACTAAACTTGAATTTAATGAAACTATTATGAACAATAACTAAAAAGCGACAAATAATTGTTCCTGATAGTTTCATATTCATTAAAAACAATCTATCATGAAAAAGTATCTTTTAAGTGTTGCATTACTGGTAGCAGTTTGTATCAGTGCAAAGGCACAATTCTCTCTTGGTGTTAAAGGAGGGGTTAATTTTTCAAAAATTAATACCGATAACCTCAATGGATCAACCAGGACAGGTTATCAGGCAGGCGTATTTGCCAGGCTTGGTAATGCTTTTTATGTACAGCCCGAAGTTTATCTGAGCAGTACAGGCGGAAAGTTTACTACAACTAATGGGGATTTTAATGCTAAAGTAAGTTTTACCAATTTAAGCGTACCATTACTATTAGGCCATTCATTTGGCGAAAAGAACCTCAATTTTAGGCTGATGGTGGGTCCGGTATACACTTATGCACTTAGTAAGAGTGAAAGTTTTTCTGATAACGCGAACGCAGCAATTGCTGATTTCGGCCATTACAAGAACAGTACTATAGGCTTCCAGGCAGGCGGAGGTGTTGATATTGGCGCTATTACTGCCGACCTGCGCTATGAGGGAGGCCTGACGAAAATCAGTGATGATTTTGGCCAACGCCAACACCTGTGGGCATTGAGTATAGGGTTTAAGTTCTTTTAATCAGAAACAGTCTTAAAACGTTTAAAGTCCCGGTAGCCATACCGGGACTTTTTGTACAGTTAAGTATACAATAATGACCCCAAATAAGTCCTAAATATCTGGCTGTTACTTATCTTTAAGCCCCTGGCTGTTCAAGTAGTGCGGCAATAAGTTAGATATTAAACCTTATATCAAATTATTTCGTAATACATTTTAATTATTATATTCGACATGCCAAACTTTATATATTGAAAAAACAATTTGAGACCATTATCCGCCCACTGCATTACTTAATGCAAAATCCCGTTTTCTTTTTTAAATAATTTACAATTTTTATGGAAAAGTAATAATTTTCAACATCTGTTTTACGATATTCAATAAACCAAACCTTAAACAATGAATAAATTTTTTACCCTACTATTTTTGGGTGCTCTGCCAGTTACAGCTAATGCCCAAACAGTTCCATCCACACAACCTTATGGAAAGATAGACCAGGCCGGCCTTGAAATGAAAGCCTGTGATTTTGAGAAGGATGCTAATGCAGAGGTACTTTTTGACAAAGGCACTGTTTATTATGGAGGCGATCTGGGGTCCATTACTATGGAAGTCCACAAACGTGTTAAAATTTTTAACGATAACGGAAAAAAAGAGGCCGATGTTCATATAGAATATTACAGCGGCAACCATTTAGAGTATATTACCGGGATACAAGCCCAAACCATCAATTTAGTTGATGGGAAGGTGGAGATCAGCAAGCTTGATAAAAAATTGATCTATACCCGAACTATTGATAAATGGCGCAGCGAAGTTACCTTCACACTGCCAAATGTAAAACCCGGCTGCATAATCGAATATAAATATAACTGGAATACGAATGATAATTTTGACGTGCCGGGCTGGGATTTCCAGGATAAAATACCGGTAAGATATAGCGAATTTAATACATCAATTCCCGATGTTTTTTATTTCAGACCGCAGCCTCACATAACTTTCCCGTTTATAAAAAGCACACATACTACAGACGGAAGAAGCTTGCAGGACGGGACAAATGCTTATCCCTACACTATTGAAAATGACTCAAGGGCCATGGCGAATGTGCCATCATTGCCTGATGAGCCTTATATGTCGTCATTTCGTGATAATGTACAGGCTATACGATTTCAGCTCGTTTCAATCAGGCCAATAGGGGGATTTGCCAGAACAGGTAGCGATACATGGGCAAAAGTTGGCGGCAAGCTAATTGATGATGAGGATTTTGGTGGCCAGCTTAGAAGAAAGCTAAATAATGAGGAAGCCATAACCAACAAAGCCAAAACATTAAAAACTGACAAAGAGAAAATCGCCTACATTTTTAATGAAGTAAGAAATGCAATGAAGTGGAATGGTATCGACCGCTGGTACACCATCGATGGTACTTATCGTGCATGGGAAAATAAAACAGGCAATTCGGCTGAAATTAATTTAATACTCTACCACTTAATTAAACAAAGCGGAGTAGAAGCAGCATATCCAATGGTGGTTAGTACACGCGAGCATGGTATGGTTTCGCCCTATTATACTTCAGTAATACAGTTTAACAGGGCCGTAGTTTATATACCAGTTGATAGTACAAGGAACTACATATTGGATGCTACCGGAAAGTATAATCTATATAACGAAACCCCGGACGAACTGCTTAATTCGTCAGGCTTGTTTATTGATAAGAAAAAAAACCAATACGATATGGTTTATCTGCATAAAGATTTACCCGTGCGGCAGGTAGTATTTATAACTGCCGAAATAAAGGCAGGCGGTAAGTTGGAAGGGAATGCTGAAATTAGCAGCAACAGCTATAATAAGATCAACGCCATAGAACGGTACAAAACAGATGGTGAAAAAAAATATACCGACTACCTGCGCGATAATGATAACAATTTGAAGATATCTTCGATCAAGCTGGAAAATATGGATGTGGACACCCTGCCGCTAACGCAAAAAGTTGCTTTTAACCTCGACCTGGCGGGGTCTGATGAAAACTATATTTATTTAAACCCAAACCTGTTCACTTCGCTTAAAACAAATCCGTTTTTGAGTGAAAAGCGAATGACAGATATTGATTTCGAATATCTCAGAAACTATTCAATAAATGGCATTTATAAAATACCGGCGGGTTATAAAATTGACGCCCTCCCTAAAAGTGTAATTATAGTAATGCCGGATAAGAGCGTTAGTTTTAAACGTTTTGTAGCCGAACAAGACGGCGCAATCATAGTGCGTTATAGTATTAACTATAATAAGGTTGAATATTCAAAAGATGATTATCCCGATTTTCGTGAGTTTTTTAAGAGAATGCATGAAATGCTGAATGAACAGATCATATTAAAAAAATCCTGATCAGATGTATTGTAATAAATATTTAAAATGCCTGGTTTTTACTATCGCCGCATGTTGTTTTGTGAGGGTAAAAGCTTACAGCCAGGATAAAGATATCCCACAGGAGCTTTATAAAGCATCGGGTATACCCGATTCATTAAAGGATGATGCGAACTCGGTAATACGTTATAATTTGGAAGAATATGACGTGCAAGGACCTGGAAAAGCGATATATAAATCACATTCTTTAGTCACTATTTTGAACCAAAAGGGTAATCATGAGGCGGGCATTATATTACACTATAACAAAAAGTATAGTTATGTAAGCTCTTTTGAAATGCGCGTATATGATGCTGACGGAAAATTAATCAAAAAATATCGTATGAGTGATATGTATGAACATGCAGCCGAAGACGGTATTTCAATAGTAACCGATGACAGAATAATGGAAATAGGGCATACCGTCGCAAACTATCCGACTACAATTGAAATAATTTACGAAAAAGATGATAATAGTTTAATTGGCATAGGCCAATGGTTTATACAGGAGCCCGAACAGAGCACCCAAAATTCTGTGTGTCAAGTTTCAATTAGCCCGAATGCGGGATTTCGGTATCTTAATAAAAACACCAATATAAAACCGCAGAAAAATGTTGAGGCAGATAGAGATGTCTATACCTGGCATGTCTCAAATCTTAAAGCATTTAAACTCGAAGAAGGGGCGGCACCATGGCGTGTTTTGCCGGTAATTGAATTTTCACAAAACAAATTTCAATATTGTGGAATTCCCGGCGACATAAGTACCTGGCAAAATTACGGCAAATGGCAACAATCCCTAAATTCAGATATCTGTACTCTAAGCACTGAGCGCATACAAGAAATAAGGAAAATGACGGATACCATTAAAACTGATAAGGGAAAAGCTGAATTTTTGTACAAATACATGCAGCAAAATATGCGTTATGTGAGTATCCAATTAGGAATAGGCGGATTAAAACCTTTCCCGGCTACATTTGTAGATGAAAAAAAATACGGCGATTGTAAAGCATTGGTCAATTATATGAGGGCACTGTTGAAAGCTGTGAATATTAACTCCTATTATGCAAAGATAAATGCCGGTGATAATGAAGAGCCTGCTGATTACTCGTTCCCTTATGATTATTCTAATCACATTATCTTATGTGTTCCTTTTAAAAATGATACCACATGGTTGGAATGTACTAACAATACGCAGCCATTTGGGGAATTAGGGGCCTTTACCGAGAACAGGAATGCATTAATCATTACGGAAGACGGAGGGCAACTTATAAGCACCCCAAAAAGTGTAGCGAAAGAAAATCAATTCAAGAGTGAGGCCCATATCTTACTGGAAGCAGATGGAGGTGCCAAAACACAAATAAAAATACTGAGTACGGGTGAATACCGGAGTCTGTATATAGGAATGTCCTCGGTAAAAATGGATGAGCAAAAACAATTTTTATTAAAAAATCTTCACATTAAACAACCTTCAGTATTTGATTTTGAGTCTGGCAAAGATTCTGAGGGTACAAAGGAACTGACCCTTAATATTGAATATGATAAATTTTGTGATGTAATGGCGGGTAATAAACAATTTTACCGACCGCTCGCATTTTCTTTATGGGAGGGTACCGTCCCTATTCTTGAAAAAAGAAAAACAGATTATTATTTTGATTGCCCTGTTCAAAAATCATGTGTCACAACTATAGACCTGCCTGCAGGGTTTGAGATAGAAACCCTGCCTGGCAATGCAAGCCTTAAGTTTACTTATGGTAACTATGAAATAAACTACGTTTACAACAAGGATAAAAACCAGGTTATCAGTACCGCCAAATTTGTTCTAAACGCACAGATAATACCTGCTTCCAAATACACGGAAATGCAACAATATATGGATGGCGTTGCAAAAGCGCAGAATAAAAAGCTGGTGATACGAAAGAAGGCATAAATTTGTCCTGATGATATTCAGGCTGGATGAACGTTTATTGTTTCCGGATGCTACGCTCGCTGAGGAAGATGGGCTTTTGGCGGCAGGTGGCGATCTATCCATCGACCGCCTTTTATTGGCTTACCAGAGTGGCATATTCCCCTGGTATAGCGATGATACGCCAATACTGTGGTACTCGCCGCATGAAAGGTTTGTTCTGTTTCCCGCAGAACTGAAGATATCCAAAAGTATGCGGCAGGTCTTAAGGTCGGGAAGGTTCACAATTACCTGCGATCAGTGTTTTGACAGAGTGATCGAGGCCTGTTCAGCCGCCAAACGCAATGGGCAGGATGGCACCTGGATAACCGATGATATGAAAAATGCGTATATCCGCTTGCATAAAGAAGGCTATGCCCATTCGATTGAAGTTTGGGAGCAGGATCAATTAGTGGGCGGCTTATATGGGGTCCGGATAGGTCAGGTTTTTTGCGGCGAAAGTATGTTTAGCCTGGCCAGTAATGCCTCAAAAATGGCATTGATCAATTTATGCATCAGCGGCGACTATACACTAATAGATTGCCAGGTACACACTGAACACCTGGAATCAATGGGCGCCCGCATGATCAGCAGAAAAGAATATATGGATATGCTGAAAAATAATGTATCTAAAGGTTAGTTTTGCTGTATATGGAGCTGGTCAACATAAAAGAACGTATTATATTAGGCATCGACCCCGGTACTGCGGTAATGGGTTATGGCCTTGTGAAAGAAACAGGCTCTAAAATTGAACTGATAAGCCTGGGCGTAGTGAAAATGGAAAAGATAGATGACCATATGCTCAAACTGCAGCGTATTTTCGAAAAAACAGTACAACTGATAGATAATTACCATCCCGATTGCCTGGCTATTGAGGCCCCATTTTATGGGAAAAATATACAGGTAATGCTAAAATTGGGCCGTGCGCAGGGTGTTGCCATGGCTGCGGCGCTTTCGCGTAATGTAACCATTACAGAATACTCGCCCCGGAAAATAAAACAAGCCATAACCGGTAATGGAAATGCTACCAAAGAACAGGTGGCGGCTATGCTGCAAAACCTGCTGAGTTTTAAAGAAACACCGGAATTTTTAGATGCCACCGACGGACTTGCCGTAGCGGTTTGCCATTCCTTCCAAAAGATAAGTACAAGTATGGGCAAAGGTGGAAGTAAAAAGTCCTACTCTGGTTGGGAAACTTTTGTGAAGGATAATCCTAAGAAGATTGTTTGATGTGCAAATGAGTGGATATGCAAATGATATTAAATATTTCTATCATAAAACCATTTGCACATTTTGAAATCTGCGCATCCTCAAATTCGCAGAGCTTCTTTTATTCTTTCAGTTGTAGCCTCCAGTTGCTCCGGCGTAAAACTTAGTTTTGGCCGGGAAAAATTAAGGTCGCTTACATTATTCATCGGGATAAGATGAATATGCGCATGCGGAACTTCCAGACCGATAACTGCTACGCCGATCCTTTTGCAGGGGATGGCTTTTCTTAAACCGGTGGCAACTATTTTGGCAAATATTTGCAGCCCGGTATAAGTCTCATCATCCAGGTCGAATAGATAATCAACTTCTTTTTTAGGAATCACCAATACATGGCCTTCGGCAAGCGGGTTAATATCTAAAAATGCCAAAAACTCAACCGTTTCGGCTACTTTATACGCGGGTATTTCACCGGAAACTATTTTTGAGAAAATTGTCATTTTAGTGACTAGTTAATTAGTGATTAGTTGTTGATGTGCTCAAAGACTGATGACTGATTGAATAACTAATCTCTGATCACCACCCTCTAATCACTACCTGCTTATCTCCAGTATTTCAAATTCCATTTTACCTGCCGGTACAGTGATCTCGGTCTTCTCGCCTACTTTTTTGCCTAACAGACCTTTGGCAATAGGTGAGCTTACCGATATCTTACCCGATTTAAGATCAGCCTCGCTCTCAGATACCAGCTGATAGCTCATGGTAACTCCGTTCTTGACATTTTTTATCTTAACTATAGATAAGGCCAATACCTTTGAAGTATCCAGTTTTGATTCATCAAGCAAGCGTGCACTGGCCAGCAATTCCTGCATTTGCGAAATTTTTGCTTCGTGTAAACCTTGTGCTTCCTTGGCGGCATCATATTCCGCGTTTTCAGAAAGGTCGCCTTTATCCCTTGCTTCGGCAATAGCCTTGGATATGTTTGCCCTGCCTGTCGTTTTTAATTGCTGTAATTCTTCCTTTAATTTTTCTATACCTTCTTTGGTATAGTATGCTACCTCTGCCATAAATTACCTTAATTATTAATTCTTTAATTTATAAATTGATACCAAAAAAAACCGTCCTCCCAGTTGGTGAAGGACGCTTGTCTTTAAAAAACAAACAAGACTACATTGGCTATTGCCTACATAGTCTTGCTTTGTTATAAAACGAAGATAAGCTATTTAAGTTTTAATATCCAAATTTTTTTGGTCGATAAATTGGAATGATCGATCAATAACTCACCTGGTCAGTTTACTCAATTTATCAGCCATTACTTCGCTGATCCTGCGGTAGGAGTCAAAGGTCCAGCCGGCCACATGCGGCGTTAATATTACTTTTCCGCACTGTTTTAATTCCTCAAACCATTCTTGTTCAGCCAATACCGGGAATTTCTCAACTTCAAGTACATCCAAACCCGCACCTAAAATTTTGCCCTGTTTTATGGCATTCAAAATCGCTTTGGTTTTTACCACTTTACCCCGGGAGGTATTCAGCAAAAAAATAGGTTTTTTAAAATG
>FTJA01000032.1_pt2 | contig 9704 bp, 9 predicted proteins | sample 1689021 | NCBI WGS metagenome assembly FTJA01 (sample SAMEA3914874, study PRJEB12502) | metagenome | biome: forest; material: soil | place: Canada | collected 2011-07-03 | depth 0.3 m | reverse complement strand
GGTCAGTGGGAATTCCAGATATTTGCCAAAGGTGCTAAAGAAGCAGGAGATCAGATATGGGTTGCCCGTTATTTATTAGAAAGAATTGGTGAAAGCTATGATGTTTCTATCAACTGGCATTGCAAACCATTGGGTGCTCTTGACTGGAATGGTTCTGGCATGCACGCCAATTTCTCAAACACTACTTTAAGAACTGCCGGAAGCAAAGATATTTATGATAAAATTTGCGAAGCCTTCCGTCCGGTTGTCAAAGAGCACATTGCTGTTTACGGTGCTGATAACGATCAGCGTTTAACTGGCAAGCACGAAACTGCTTCGATATTTGATTACAGCTATGGAGTTTCCGACCGTGGCGCTTCTATCCGTATACCTTTGTATACTGTACAAAAAGGCTGGAAAGGTTACCTGGAAGATCGTCGTCCAAACTCAGCCGCTGATCCATACAAAGTAGCTGCACGTATTATCAAAACTGTAAAATCAGTAAAAATCTAATAACTCTAATTAATTTAACATAGCCTCACGGATTTAGCTCCGTGGGGCTTTTTTTATATACCTGCCGCTTTCAATCAGTGTTAATCCTGTAACAGGTAAATTGTATAGGTAAACCCAGCAGGCAACAGGCCCTGCTCCTGTTTCAACTTCAACGGAAACTCTTATAAACTCATTGGGCTGAGGCTGATTGTCACCGTATCGTTCATAAGCATCAATTAACGGTAAAACTTTTGTTAGGTTATTCAATTGCAATATGCTTCCATAGACATACTCATTACTCTTAGATAGTATGGCTCCCGGGTACTGGCCAATATCGTAAAGTTTTCCTTTTAGTTTACCAGCAGAGTAAAGCCTGCTGTTATTTTTCAAATAAACGGCATATTCATTATCTTCATTAAGCAATGTACCATATATAAAAAGCAGGTTATTCATAATCCCAACAATATAACAATTCAAACAATTTCAGCTACAATAACCATTACTAATAATCGATATTATCCCTAACTTGCCTTGATTTTTTTTGTATCAGTTATCATGAATAAACAACAGATCATATCCTATTTAAAGGAAAAAGGCATTGATAAGATAAAATTCGCATTTGCAGATATTGATGGTGTTTTAAGGGGGAAAGTGATCCACCATAAAAAGTTTACTGATGGACTGGAAACCGGCTATGGCTTTTGCGATGTTGTTTTTGGCTGGGATAGCAGTGATGTGTGCAATGAAAACATAAAGCTTACCGGTTGGCATACCGGATACCCCGATCAGCCATGCCGTATTGATTTGTCAACTTTCCGCACCGTTCCGTGGCAGGATAATATTCCATTTTTTTTAGCTGATTTTAGCAAAGCCGATGGCAGCGACTTGCCTGCATGCCCAAGAAGTTTACTGAAAAGAATAGCAAAGCAATGCGAAGCAATGGGTTTTCATCCGGAGTTTGCCCAGGAATTTGAATGGTTCAATTTCAGGGAAACACCGCAAACCTTACGGGAAAAGAGCTTTACAAAATTAGAAACTTTAACCCCGGGTATGTTTGGTTATTCCATATTGCGAACATCAGAAAACAGCGAATTTTATTATGACCTTTTTAATCTGTTAATGCAATTTAACATACCATTGGAAGGTTTACATACAGAAACCGGTCCGGGTGTGTATGAGGCTGCAATATTGCACGATCATGTTTTAGAAGCTGCCGACAGGGCAGTTTTATTAAAAACAGCTGTAAAGGAAATCGCCTATAAACATGGCATCATGGCAACCTTTATGGCTAAGTGGAATGAAAACCTGCCGGGTTGCGGGGGGCATGTGCACCAAAGTTTGTGGGATAAACAAAAGTCTGAAAACTTATTTTATGATGCCAGCGATGTAAACCAAATGAGTGAACTGCATAAACATTATCTTGCCGGACAACTATATTGTTTGCCTCATATATTACCGATGTATGCCCCTACTATTAACAGTTATAAACGATTGGTGGAGGGCGCCTGGGCGCCAACAACCATTACCTGGGCCGTTGAAAACAGAACCACTGCTTTGCGCGTAGTAAATTCATCACCAGCATACACCAGGCTCGAGACCCGTATACCGGGTGCGGATACTAACCCATACCTGGCTATGGCAGCAGCACTTGCTTCGGGCTTATACGGAATTAAAAATAAGCTGCCATTAAACATCCCAACTACTATTGGCAATGGCTACCTCGACAATAAGAATGGAAAGATTTCATCCAATCTTTTTGATGCTGCCACGATTATGAAAGATTCAAAAATTACCAATGAATTATTCGGAGAAAGCTTTGTTGACCACTTTTTCCAAACCCGATTATGGGAATGCAAGCAATTTGCCAAAAGCGTAACGGACTGGGAATTGAAAAGGTATTTTGAGATAATATAATACACGATTAAAAGATTATAACGATTATACCGATCACTAATATTTATCTCACACTTTTAACATTACATAAATCAATATACCATCAGGAAAATCAAAACAATCCTGTAATCGTGTAATAATGGACTACTCTTTTATACTAAAAAAGGCCTGGGAAGGATACGATGCTTCAAAAACGATCCGCGATATTGAAGATATCAGTGCGATGGTTTCAACCAACCATGTATTCAAAATAACATTCGATGATGATGATATCATCATCGCCAAACTATCACATTTTGGCAAATACGAGTATTTTAAGGAAGATCACCGCATTATACACAGCCTGTGTAATAACCTGTTATATCCTTTTGAAAATGTATTGTCAAAATCTTTATTAAAAAACAACCGGGTTTATATTTACCGTCACCGGCAGGGCAAAGAAGATGCCTGGGTTGTGTTTTATAATCCTACCCGCATAGCCGAATTGATGCCACGGCGTTTGGATGAGCATCATATTATTAAACTGGGGCAGCAGATAGGTAAATTCCATAAGGCTTGTTCAAGGGTTAAAAACGTGCTTCCTAAGTCGTCAAAAACATTGCGTACCGATATTTATGCGCTTCAAAAGCACCTGGAGAAAAGTGAAAAGCAGTTTGGCTCCGCGTTAAAAGCCGAACTGCTGAAATATCATTGCGAACTGTTTTTAAGGAATCGTTCTAAATATAATATGAAATCTTTTGAGATCATACCGGTATTTATCGATTGGAACATTGGAAATTTCTCGGTTACCAAAGATTTGGAATTATATTCCAGATGGGACTATGATTGGTTCAGGATGAGCTACCGTGTGCTGGATTTCTATTTCTTTAGCCGAGTGGTATCAGATGTCGGCGACCGCACGGTATTTAGCTATGGCATCAACACGCTGATGGAAGACAGGTTTATTCTTTTTTTACAGGAATATCACAAAGTTAATCCATTAACGGCTGATGAAATTCGTTTCCTGAAAGAAGCGTATCGCTTTTTTATATTAAATTACGTCATCAAGGATGGTAAATATTTTTTTAATGAGCAGTATGCTAAAAAATTACAGGCAGAGGCCTTTGATACTTATCTTCCTTCTGTTGACAGAGATTTTGACGCAGAAAAGATCATTGAAGCTTTAAAAATTGGAACAAAGTAAACTTAATATAAAACCATCAACTCCTACATATGAAGCACGTAGATAACTTTAAATCTATAATCGATCGGTACAAAGTGGTCTTTTTTGATGCTTTTGGTGTTATTAAAAACTATTCGGGCCTGGTTGATGGGATTGAAAAAACATTTGCCTATCTCGAACGAGAGAAAAAAGAGTATTACATTGTCACCAATGATGCTTCACGCAGCCCGGTGCAATTGGCTGAATCCTATCACAGAATGGGTTTAACTGCTATAACCCATGATCGCATTGTTTCATCAGGTATGCTTACTAAGGAATATCTCGATCTTAAAGTGCAGGATGGCATTGTAGCATATTTGGGCACACCGAATTCGGCGCATTATATTGAAGGATCGGGATTGCAAACGCTGCCCATGAGCGCGGTGAATGAAAGTAATATGGATAAAGTAAGCGCATTGATATTCCTGGATGATGAGGGCTTTGACTGGTGCGAAGACTTAAACAAAACAGTAAACCTGTTGCGCAAAAAAACCATCCCGGCTATTGTGGCCAACACAGATCGTGCTTATCCCCTTTCGGTTAGCAATGTATCCATCGCCATAGGTGGTATAGCAGCTATGGTGGAGAGTGTGGTTGGTAAGCAGTTTATCCGCTTTGGCAAACCTGACTCGCAAATGTTCATGTTTGCTTTTGACCTGATACGCGAGTACCGGCAGATCAGCAAAAGTGACATCGTAATGGTTGGTGATACTTTAAATACGGATATTTTAGGCGGTAATAAATTCGGATTGGATACTGTATTGGTATTGTCGGGCAATACATTGGCAAAAGATTATGAAACCCGCATAACTGCCACCGGGATCATGCCTACTTATATCTGCGATTCGGCTGTAGTTGACCTTAGCGGATTGGACTTCTAAGTCAAAAGAAAATATTTTCAGGGAATTAATTGTATTTATTACATTTTTTATCAACTTAGCATTTCCGGGAATTAACCTTGCCTGCGATCACTAATGATATGAGAATTACAAACCAATTAATAATAGCCTCATTTCTTCTTTCGGCCCCATTATCTTCACAGGCACAAATTTCAAAATCCAGCGTTTGGCCGGCAGAAAAAACCAATTCATGGTACGCCAAACACAAATGGATAAATGGTGCTAATTTTACCCCAAGCACGGCCATTAACCAATTGGAAATGTGGCAGGCTGATACATTTGATTCTGAAACCATTAATCGTGAGTTGGGTTATGCTGAGGGTATTGGCTTTAATACAATGCGGGTATTTTTGCATAGCATGGCCTGGCAGCAAGATCCTAAAGGATTTAAGCAAAGAGTAAACCTTTATTTATCTATTGCCAATAAACATCACATCCAAACTATCTTCGTATTGATGGATGATTGTTGGAATCCCAACGCTAAAACCGGCAAACAAGGGGAACCCAAAACCGGCATTCATAATTCCGGCTGGCTGCAGGATCCCGGCAACCGAATAAAAGAGCCTGGTGAAATGGCATTACTTCAAAAGTATATAACCGATGTTTTAACCACCTTTAGACATGATAAACGCATTTTATTATGGGACCTGTTCAACGAGCCAGGTAACGGTTCGAAAAATAGTGGTTCATTGGTTTTATTGGCAAAGATATTCACCTGGGCACGTATTGTAAAACCTGACCAGCCGCTAAGTGCCGGATTGTGGGACTGGAGTTTGGAAAAGCTCAATACATTCCAACTCACGCACTCGGATGTAATTACTTACCATAATTATGAAGACCCTGACAAGCACCAGCGTGTAGTACAAATTTTAAAGGCTAATGGTCGGCCGGTTATCTGTACCGAATATATGGCCCGATTACGCAACAGTACTTTTGAAAACACCATGCCTATGCTGAAAAAGGAAAATGTGGGCGCTATTAACTGGGGACTGGTTTCGGGTAAAACCAATACCATTTATGCCTGGGATACCCCCATGCCAAATGGCGATGAGCCTAAAGTTTGGTTCCATGACGTTTTCAGAAAAGATGGCAAACCCTATAAACAGCAGGAAGTGGACCTGATCAAACAATTAAACAGCAAACAATAAATTAAGCTCTTATAAAAACAACCCATAAAGTAGCAATAATATGAATTTAAGGAATTTATCTTTGGGCGTGTTATCAGCTTGCATAACTGTCCTTGGAGCTTGCAATCAACCGACCAATAAAACAAGTACATCAACTACAATGAAAAACAGTATGACCTATGGAAAGCTCCCGGCTGATTCGGCCTATGAAAAAACAATTGACGGCAAACAAACTCACTTATATATTTTAAAGAATAAAAACGGAATGCAAGCTGCCATTACAAATTTTGGTGGCCGTTTAGTGACGTTGCTGGTACCTGACAGCAGTGGTAAAATGATTGATGTATCTGTAGGAATTGGCAGTGTAGGCGGTTATATAAAATCAACCGAGCGCTATTATGGAGCAACGATAGGAAGATATGGGAACCGCATTGCTAAAGGTCATTTTACTTTGGATGGTAAACAATATACCCTGGCCACTAACAATCCGCCCAATATGCTGCATGGTGGAAAAAAAGGTTACCAGGATGTAGTTTGGGATGCAAAAAAGATAAACGATCAGACATTAGAGCTGACCTACCTGTCTAAGGATATGGAAGAAGGCTTCCCCGGCAATTTGAGTATCAAAGTAACTTACTCTTTAACTGATGATAATGCATTCAAATGCAGTTACCAAGCAACTACGGATAAAATAACTGTAGTTAACCTGACCAATCACGCTTACTTTAACCTGAATGGTGAAGGAAGCGGCACAATACTGAATCACATAGTACAATTTAAAGCTGATAATTATACACCTGTTGATTCCACATTAATCCCGACAGGAAAAATTGAACCTGTAAGGGGCACACCATTCGACTTTAGTGCCCCAATCACCATAGGTGCCCGGATTAATGATGCCAATGAGCAATTAAAAAATGGTAAAGGTTATGATCATAATTTTGTATTGAACAAACATGATATTACCCAACCAATTGCCACTGTAAAAGGTGATAAAACCGGTATTGTGATGGAAATATATACCGAAGAACCCGGCCTCCAATTTTACAGTGGAAACTTTATGCAGGGAAAAAATGTAATGAAATATGGTGAAAAAGATGATTACCGCACCGCTTTTGCAATGGAAACCCAGCATTATCCGGATTCACCAAACCAGCCGAAGTTTCCATCAACGGTATTAAAACCCGGACAGGTTTACAAAACACAATCAATATATAAATTCAAAACCAGGTAGAGCCGAAGGAACTTCGCACCTTAAAAAGAAAGGATAACAATCCTGTTACCGATGAGTTAACCGGATTTTTTATACAATAAAACGACATTTAAAAAACATTCTGCCAATTTGGAATATTTATCTTTACAAGATATAATATCATTACATTGTTAACAGATAATCACGGTAGAAAAATTAATTATTTGCGCCTTGCGGTAACCGACAGGTGTAACCTGCGCTGTTTTTACTGCATGCCCGAAGAAGGTTTGAATTGGCTCTCCCGCAAAGAACTAATGACTTATGAGGAAATGCTGCAAAGCTGCGCCCTGCTGGTAAAAATGGGTATAGAAAAAATACGTATTACCGGGGGTGAGCCTTTTGTGCGCAAGGATATTATGCAATTACTATCCGCTTTATCCAAACTACCCGGGTTAAATGAATTGACTATGACCACAAATGGAGTGCTGACCGCACCTTTTGTACCAGAGTTAAAAAAGATAGGTGTCCGGTCGGTTAATCTAAGTTTGGATACCCTTGATGCTAACCGCTTTTTTGCCATCACTAAACGTGACGAATTTGGTAAAGTAATGGAAACGTTGGAACAACTGCTAAAACATGATATCGAGGTAAAGATAAATGCCGTAGTAATGGACGGGAAAAATACGCAGGACATTATCCCTTTGGTTGAACTAGCTAAGGAACTGCCCATAAACGTAAGATTTATTGAAGAAATGCCTTTTAACGGCGACGGGCATGTTTACCAGGGGCTGCAATGGGATTATATTCGTATCCTTGATGAAATTAAACAAAAATACCCTGCAATAGAAAAGCTGACTGATCCGGCAAATTCCACTTCGTACAATTATCAAATACCGGGTCATAAAGGCAGTGTGGGGATCATTGCGGCGTATTCACGTACATTTTGCGGCACATGCAACCGCATCCGCATCACACCGCAGGGTACATTAAAAACCTGTTTATATGATAATGGGGTATTGAATATTAAGGATTTGATGCGTAGCGGCGTAAATGATAACGATTTACAAGCTACTCTTGTTAATGCATTCAATCATCGCTCTAAAAACGGATGGGAAGCAGAACATAACCGGAATCTAAATGATCCGGCACATGAATCAATGGCAACGATTGGCGGGTAAGTTCCTTTAAACCTCCTTTTAAGAGGAGACTTATACAGGAAAATAGAAACGAATAATTATGACGACGGTTGAACAAGCCGAAAAACTCATCCAGGCACAGGTACAAGATTATGGCACCGAAAGCATTCCATTTGAATCAGCTTTAGGTCGTTTATTAGCCGAAGATATTTTAGCCGATCGCGATCTTCCTCCTTTTAACCGGGTAACAATGGATGGCGTTGCTGTTAGCTATCAATCTATTGAAAAAGGCATTTTATCATTTCGTATAAAAGCTACCCAGGCCGCTGGAGATACTCCGGTTGATATTGATCAGGCTGAAGAATGCGTCGAGATCATGACCGGTGCAGCTTTGCCAGCATCATTAGATACGGTTATCCGGTATGAAGATATTGACATCAAAGACAATACAGCTAACCTCCTCGTATCTGATATAAAAAAGGGCCAGAATCTGCATTTAAAAGGCGCTGATAAAAAGAAAGACGAAGTTATGGCGACCAAAGGGCAGCTCATTACTCCGGCAATCATAAGTTTGGCAGCATCCGTAGGCAAAGTTGAGCTATTGGTAAAAAAAATGCCTCGTGTGGTGATCATTTCTTCGGGTGATGAATTAGTTAATGTAGACGAGCAGCCCTCGCCTATCCAAATCAGGAAATCAAATTGTTATACTATAAAAGCAGCATTGCATCAGAACGCTGCCAAAGCCGATTTGCTGCATATTCCGGACGACCCTCAGGTAACGCGAGAAAAAATTGGCTACTGCCTTGAAAATTATGATGTTATCTTAATGACAGGCGGTATCAGCATGGGTAAATTTGATTATCTGCCCAAAGCACTGGATGAAATGAATGTGAAGACCATATTTCACAAAGTAAGTCAGCGCCCGGGTAAGCCATTCTGGTTTGGCAGGCATGACAACGGGGTTTTAGTATTTGCATTTCCCGGGAACCCGGTAGCTACTTTTATGTGCCTGCACCGGTACTTTTTACCATGGCTATTGGCCCCTTTGGGACTAAACGGAAAATCATCAGTTTATGCCATTTTAGATCAGGATCAGATTTTTAAGCCTGCTCTGCAATATTTTTTACAGGTAAAACTGGAATTTAATGACAAGGGACAAATATTGGCTAAACCGATGGCCGGAAATGGTTCGGGTGATTTTGCTAACTTAGCAGATACGGATGCTTTTATGGAATTACCTATGCAAAGGGATGAATTTAAAAAGGGTGAAGTATTCAGAATATGGCCATTTAAACAATTATTTTAGATTATGACTTTTTCTCATCTAAACGAACAGGGCCAGGCCACTATGGTAGATGTAAGCGAAAAAACAATCTCGCATCGCACGGCAACTGCGCGTAGCATAGTTTGGTTACCGGCAAAAATATTGGAACAATTAACCAATGGTGATATTCAAACCAAAAAAGGATCGGTGTTTCAAACGGCGATCATTGCAGGGATTATGGCAGCCAAAAAGACTGGCGACCTGATACCGCTTTGTCATCCGTTGGGGCTGGATAATTGTAATATCAATATTCAGTTAAATAACGAGCAGGAAGTAGTAATCGATTGTACGGCAAGTATCACTGCCAAAACCGGAGTCGAAATGGAAGCCCTGGTAGGTGCATCCATAGCGGCATTAACAGTTTATGATATGTGCAAGGCTTTGAGCCATGATATAGTGATCAAAGAAACAAAATTGATGGAAAAAACAGGAGGTAAACGTGACTTTAAAAGAGCATAGAA
>FTJA01763609.1_pt1 | contig 9735 bp, 7 predicted proteins | sample 1689021 | NCBI WGS metagenome assembly FTJA01 (sample SAMEA3914874, study PRJEB12502) | metagenome | biome: forest; material: soil | place: Canada | collected 2011-07-03 | depth 0.3 m | reverse complement strand
TCTTTATAGCGGATAGGCCAGTCTACACCTATTCCATCTTTGGCATTGGCTTCAAAATCAACATCTGCCCAGCGATAACTTTGCCTGCCCCACATCAATGAACGACCGCCTACATGGTATCCCCTGAACCAGTCAAATCTTTTTACTTCCACATAAGGGCTTTCTTTTTCATCAACCCAGTAATCCAGGTTGGTCTCATTCAGAGGGTAATCCCTTTTTAATACGGGATAATCCTTGATCATTTGTTGTGTACGCCCTCCCCTATGTGGAAATTCCCATGGCGCTTTACTGGCGTTTACATAATCTTTTACGTGCTCAATGTTACGGCCACGTTCAAGCATAATGGTTTTTAATCCTTTTTCTGTTAATTCTTTTGCTGCCCATCCCCCCGATATCCCTGAGCCAATGACGATGGCGTCATATGTATTTGTAGACATAGTATATTATTATTGGTTAAATTGGTTATTTCGACTAATGTATGAACAAAAAATTATCGAACAAATATCATTGTGTTTTTTTAACACAATAACGTCCTTACAGTGTTTCAAATGCCAATTTATATTCATTTTGTATAAATAATTTTCAAGACAGGTCATCCTAAATATTCCCTTTTTTCATTTCACTGATAGCATAATCAGCCGCACGGGCGGTAAAGGCCATATAAGTAAGCGACGGGTTTTGGCAGGAGGTGGATGTCATGCTTGCACCATCGGTTACAAACACGTTTTTACATGCATGTAATTGGTTCCATTTATTTAGTACGGATGTTTTAGGATCGTTGCCCATTCTTGCGCCACCCATTTCGTGGATGTCCAATCCGGGTGCCTGGTGATTGCTTTCGGCTTTTATATTTTTAAAACCAGCGGTGGTAAACATTTCGGTCAACTGCTCTATATAATCCTTCTTCATTTTCTCGTCGTTATCATCATAATCAACGGATATTTTTAGTTGAGGAATGCCCCAGGCGTCCTTTTTATCAGGATCAAGAGCTACATAGTTGCTTTCTTTAGGAATAGTTTCGCCCATCATGTGCGAGCCAACGCGCCATGGGCCTAATTCTTGACCGGCCAAACCCTCTTTAAGGCTTTCGCCTACGCCGTCCCTACTGTGTTTGAATCCGCGATAAGCACTAAAACCGGAAGCATATCCGCGAAGGAAATTAGTTTCCTGCTTGTATACATTTCTGAAGCGGGGGATATATCCTCCACCAGCCGGGTTGCGGCCATCTGTCATCCATTCCTGAAATCCATCACACTCTGCACCTATATGTGCCGAATAATTATGAAAAGCCACATATTTGCCCAACGCGCTACTGTCATTGCCCAGTCCATTAGGGAAACGATGGGACGTAGAATTTAATAAGATCAGATTAGTATTTAACGCCGCGGCATTTACAAAAATAATGCGTGCATAGTAATCAATAGTTTCTTTGGTATTAGTATCAATAACGCGTACACCTGTGGCCTTACCTTTCTGTTCATCGTAAATAACAGACTGCACTACTGAAAAAGGCCTTAAAGTTAAATTACCGGACTTAAGCGCCCAAGGGATGGTGGATGAATTGGCACTAAAATAACCTCCAAATGGACATCCGCGCTGGCAAAGCGTACGCTCCTGGCATTGCGCACGGCCCTGTTCTAAATGTATAGGATTGGGTTTTGAAAGATGTGCACAACGCGCACTGATCACGTGGCGGTTTTTATAAGTTTGTTTAACGTGCTTACTAAAGTAATCTTCTACTGCATTTAAAGGGAAAGCCGGTAAAAACTCGCCGTCAGGCAGTTCAGCAAGCCCATCCCTGTTGCCTGATATACCTGCAAATTTCTCTACATAGCTATACCATGGCGCAATATCTTTATAACGAATAGGCCAGTCGACCGCAAAGCCATCACGTGCCGGGCCTTCAAAGTCAAAATCACTCCAGCGCTGGGTTTGCCTTGCCCATAGCAATGATTTGCCCCCTACCTGGTAGCCGCGTATCCAGTCGAAGGGTTTTTCCTGTACATAAGGGTGCTCATGGTCCTTTACAAAAAAGTGCATTGCATCTTCCTTAAAGGCATAACAGCGGTTTACTACGGGGTTAGCCTCCTGTATGTCCATGGGCACTTCGCCGCGGTGCTCAAATTCCCAGGGATATAAATTGGTTGTAGGGTAATCTTTTAAATGTTTTACATCACGACCACGCTCCAGCATCAGGGTTTTTAAACCTTGGCCGGTCAGTTCTTTTGCCGCCCAGCCCCCACTCATTCCTGAACCGATCACAATAGCATCAAAAGTGCGCTCTTTAGCGCTGTCGATATTCAAATTAGCCATTTTTTGTACCTGCCTTCAAATTTTTAACCGGATAGTAAGCATTATATCTTCCCGGAACCAATTCATACACTACCTGTTTCGTCATAAAATACTTAGACTCGGTATATCCAAAAACAGTAAGTCCTTTCACTGTATTATAAAACGCAAGCATATCCTTTGAATAGTTATTATCCTTCTTTTCAAAAGACCTCAATACGTCTTCTTTCTCTTTTTTACTGCATTCGGCAAAATTCTTGTTAAATAGTTTTTGGGGTACCTCATTAAATTCACCCATGCCTTTTAAAAATATTTGCTGATCTTTCTTTTTGGTGCAATCATCCAGCATCTTCATTATAAAGCCATATAAGTTAAGATCCGTAGCACCCGGTGTACTTGTTTTAGGGATGATCGTTTCGGCCATGTCAGTTATCAGCGTTTGCTGATCTAAACTGATGTCGAAATGCTTGTAATGAGCAATAGGGTTATGCTCAGTACAGGCTGGCAACAATGCCGCACCACCAATAACTAAAGCCAGATTTCGTATCGCCGTACGCCTGTCCATATCAAAATTTTGTAAAATATTTGCTGATAAATCTTCTCAGGGATAATCGAGGACAATATAGCTGTATAATTGACATTATTAAATATAAATATGAAAAAAATCAGAAAAATCATTAAATAACTTTCCTGAACTTCTGATCAAAATTAATCTTCAAGTAATTTATAAAGAATAAGTTAAAAGCCCCACTTTTTCATCATTTGTAAATCAATTTTTACACAATCAAAAGGATCTTTGCCCTGGTAAGATTCCTGCTCAATGATAAATTGCGAAGTGCCTCCTATATTTTTTGCAGCCTTTACGATGTCTTTTACCGGCATCACACCCGTACCAAGTATCGTACTGTCGTAACCGTCCATTCCCTGACCAGTATCGCTTTTTATTTCATCCTTAACGTGCATTAATTCAAAGCGCCCGGGATATTTTTTCAGCAGGTCCATAGCGATCCCGCCGGCGCCAAGCATATTACCGATATCCATTTGCTGGGCCACCAGCGCAGGATCTGTATTTTTAAGGATATAATCATATAGGTCGCTGTCGCCCACTTTTGTACTGAACTCAAAGTTGTGGTTATGATATCCAAACTTCATCCCCGATTTCTTACACAACTCGCCGCATTTGTTAAACTGATCCATGAAACGTTTTAAGCCGTCCATATCGTGACGCAGACTTTCATCCAGCCATGGACTTATCACATATCGCTGCCCTACTTCGGCGGCATCTTCAATGGTGTATTTCCACTTATCGGTAAAATCATTTTTAGAGACATCCCAATCTTGCGCAGTCATTACTGTATGACCACTTGGCATTTGCAGGGCAAGATCACCTAATAATTTTTTAAACTCCTTTGCTGAATAACCGTAAAACTTCCTGTTGATATAGTTAGCATGTTCTACATGTAAATATCCCATATCAGACAACTTTTTTAGTGATCCTTTAGGGTCTTTGCCCATAGCCTCACGAACCGAGTAAAGCTGAACTCCTACCCTTACTATTTTTTTAGGCGAAGCAAAAATATCGTTTGACAATAAAGTAGAACCTGCGACCACCAAAGCGGTATTTTTTATAAAATCTCTTCGTGAAGTATCCATTTTTATGCGTTTTTAAGGAATGTTTACAATGATTAATTACCTATCGGGAATACCGGGAATAAAAGACTTGAATTACTTACAAATGCCAGGTGCTTGCTATCAGGCGCCCATGATGGGGTATTAATGGTACCCTGCCCACCATAAAGGTAAGCCACCACTTTTGACGGACCGCCGTTTGCCGGCATCACCCGTAAATAAACATGTTTGTAAAAAGGGTGGTCGCCCGGTGATACTTCATCCTTTAAAAAGGTGATATAAACGATCCATTTACCATCAGGGGAAACGTGCGGGAACCAGTTGTTAAACTCATCACGGGTAAGCTGTGTTTGCTCGCTGCCATCGGGTTTCATACGCCATACCTGCATTAAACCGCTGCGTACCGAATTAAAATAGATATATTTTCCGTCTGGACTGTATTCAGGACCATCGTCAAGACCCTTGGCATCGGTCAGCCGAACTTCGGGGCCGCCACCGGCCGGGATACGGTAAACATCATACTCACCGCTACGGTTGCCGCAGAATACAACATATTTCCCATCCGGCGACCATCCATGCATATATGAGGGACCTGTCGGGGTTATTTGTTTCGGCTCACCACCACCAATAGGTACAGTAAAACCTAACGATTCACCTTTGGGACCATTGCCACTGCTGACGGCCAGCATTTTGCCGTCAAATGATATTACGTGGTCATTATTATTCTTTGAGGCAACCCCTGTGTTGATCACTTTTGGTGTAAGTGTAGCCAGGTCGAAATTATAAAGTTGCCCGTCGCGGTTATAAATTAATGATTTACCGTCTTTTGTCCAGTTTGGTGCCTGTAGCGAGGTTGGTATCTGGTAAATGATCTTACTGTTTTGGGTCGCCAGATCAAGTATTTCAATACTGCTGCCCAAATAACTCTTATAAGGTACAAGATCCTTAGCTGCGGGAACGGTAATATGTACATTATTAAACACGGCCTTCTCGGTAACATCAGGATTGTGGGAACAAATAAACAGTCCGACATACACTTGATCACCCAGGTCCAGGTCATCAAGCTTTTGGGTAACAAAAGTCTCACCTTTGCGGGCAACCCACATTGTGTAAGTTTTCCCTCTTCTTTCCAGCTGGATAACATCCGCACCCGTTAAGGATGATTTGAGTTCTTCGGTAACACCGCTGGCCATACGTCTGAATTGCAAAGAAGTTAAACCATCGCCATGAACAACGGCATTAATCTGCTTTGAATTGGTATCAAGTGATGAACGTACCATCCATCCTATTTTGCGGTGCGCTTCAACACCTTTGCCTATAAACTCCGCATTGGCGCGCAATATAAAATCGCCCTTCATTTTTTTCCATACAAAATGGAATTCATCATGCGTACCCCAGACGTTTGCTCCTGAACCTTCTAAATGATATTGCTGTGAAGCATTGTCGTAAGCAGCGTTGCCTTTGTTTTTTACTGAGCCTATGTCTGATTGGTCCTCAAAAATGCCTAATTTATTAGTCTGTGCATTTGCATTAATATTACACAGGCTTACACTGAAAAGGGCACAAACGAGCCAACGGTATACTTTATTTTTCATAAGGAGAGTGTTTGGTTTACACTAAATAATTGGGTGCACTAAATTATAAATTACATTGATAAAAGCTATAGAACTTTTTAGCAATTTATTAAAATAACAAAGAGAGATATGCTTTGTATCTCTCTTTTTACAATAAACCGTAATTTTTTTTGGGAATCAGATACCAATCCGTAAAAATCTTCATTCAATTTAATACGATTAAACAGCTCCGGTGCTCGCAAATACCTCTTTTAGATTTAATAAATCAACCTGAAATTAAGCAACGTTCACCGGTAAGCATTTGCTTGCATATCTCTTCACTTTCAGGCACATTTATCTGATCTGCCTCCTGTTTATAATTTTGTTTTAATTGCTTTCGGCGCCGCGCCTCAAAAAATCGCCTTATGTGATCCCTGCTTTCAAGTAATAATCCGGGCACCAGCACAGGCTGGTTTTCTTCATCCTTTGCTACCATTGTAAAATAGCTGGTATTGGTATGATATACATTATTGGTTTTAATATTTTCTGATATCACCCTGATACCTACTACCAATGAAGTTTTGCCCACATAATTCACTGATGCCATAAGCGATACCAGGTCACCCACTTCAACGGGCTGCAAAAAATCTACTGTATCAATAGAGGCCGTTACGCAGTAATTCCCGGCATGTTTAGCTGCACATACATAGGCTACTTTATCCATCAGCGATAATAGTATGCCCCCATGTATTTTCCCGCCAAAATTTGAATAAGATGGTATCATCAGTTCAGTTATCACGGTTTCAGAAAAACTGACCGGTTTATAAGATGAGCTATCGGTAAGGGCTGACATATTTTAATTTTTTATTATTTGCAAGTTTAAACATTTGGTTGTAATGGTTGCTGTTGTTGGAAAGGTTGCAGATGATATATTTTTACAACTGCTCTGACACTGCAACCGTTCAATTCTAATTTTGAATTTAGTCCTACATGCTTTATATTGGCTGACTCCAATATGCCTTTAAAAAAAATATTCCCATTTCTATTCAGCTTTATCTGTGTGACCAACTGTTTTTCACAGGAGATCATTGAAAAAAAGGATCGCCTGAATGATAACGTAACCGAAAAATTTGAGGTACTGAAAGATAATGAACAAATTAAAAGTGGGCACTACCAGGCTTTGTACAAACGCAAAACGCCAGTAGCTATGGGTAACTTTACCAAAGGAAAAATAACGGGGCTGTGGCGTTTTTATGACCCTAAGGGTAAATTAATGCAGATATACGATTATGATAAAGATTTGCTCAAATACGAGGCGCCTGAATACACGGCCACATCTGATTTCTGGTATATTATTGATAAAGAAATATCCGATACCGATAAGATCACCAAACCATTAAAAGCAGGAGGAAGATATTATGGCTACCTGCCCTACCTGGGCTTATATAAAATTCCATTTAACCCTTATGAATACGGTACTCCCGGCTGCGTGGCAGTGGTAGAATTATTGATTAGCCCATTAGGAAGGCTAGCGGAATACAAAGTACGCGCAGTTTGCTCCGTATTTGATTATGATCAAACCATATCGATGGATGTCAAGCTGTTTAAGGAAGAAGATAAAAAATTCATCCCCGCTACCTATAATGGTGAGCCTGTATTATCACGGATACTGATCAAATGCCGGATAACAGATAGTGGCGGGCTTGATTTTTATTAGAAAATATCGAACGCAGAATTTCAAATTATCAAGATTGAAGTATTTAAAACGGTCTGTTAACTCCTCTCATACTCTCCAATGGGCATGAATTTCATTTCATTTATAGTTCTTAAAAATCGCACCAAAAAATATCCAATCCCAAACATCAAAGTAAACACTTCAACAGTCGAAATTGGATATCCGAAATTCGATATTTTTTTAATATTAATGATGATGGTGTCCTTCAGGCCCATGAGCATGCCCATGCGATAATTCCTCAGGGTTTGCGGGGCGCACATTGATAATGCTGCCTTTAAAATGCAGATCCTGACCAGCCATCGGGTGATTAAGGTCTACAATAACAGAATCTTCTGCAATTGATACTACCTGTCCCTGGAAATGGTTACCATTATTATCCTGTAAAGGCACAACGCTGCCAATCTCAGGTATCTCAGTTCCTTTGAACATTTCTTTAGGCAAATTAGCGACAGCTTCATCATCATAATTACCATAAGCATCTTCTGCTGCCAAACGGAAATCATATTGATCACCAGTAGAAAAGGCGCTCAAATTTTCCTCGAATTTAGGCAACATTTGCCCTGCCCCATATAAAAAAGTAAGGGGTTGTTCTTCAGTAGCGCTTTCTACCAAAGCTTCAGTGCCATCCTCTTGTTTAACATACAGGTCGTAAGTTAATGACACTACGTGTTGCGGTTCAATCTTCATTCTATCTTTTTTTTGATAAGTGTTTTAATTCCAAATTTGTTTTAATGCTTCTTCGATATTTTCAGATGGTAAACCACAGGTTTTGTCCTTACAAATGAATATGCGGGAGGTAGCGGCAAACTTGTCCTGCAGCAAAGGTAAACTTCCTTTTTTACCGCCCAAGATAATTTTGTTCGGGATGTAATTTTTTTCTAATCCTGCCCGCAATTGTCCTGCATCATCTCCGGTTACAGCAATTTCGTATACCCCGAATACCTCATCCAGTAGCAGCATGGCCCAGTTCGAATAAGAGGAGCCGTACTTCGCTATCTGTGATACTACGTTGCGTAAAAGCTGTGCAGAAATATCCTGGTAATGCGCATTATCAAATAATAAACCCAGCATTTTAAGGTTATGCGCCATTACCGAATTAGAGGCAGGTATTACGCTATCCATAATTTCTGATTTACGTGCGATCAGTTGCTCATCATCGTCAGCTGTATAAAAGAAAATGCCTTTATCAGCATCATAATAATGAGTAATGGCCTGGTCAGTTAATTTATTTGCTGTATGCAGCCATTGCTCATCAAAAGTAACTTCGTATAAAGCAATGAGGGCTTCAATCATATTGGCATAATCATCCAAAAAAGCCCCGTCCCAACCCTTCCCTGGTAGGGAAGGGTTTTTACTATTATATATCCGGTTCAATCGTCCTCCTTCATTTACCATATTATTAAGAGTGAACCGGGCATTTTGTAAAGCCATCTCCAAATATTCCGGTTTGTTAAATGCCCTGTAAGCTTCGCAAAGCCCTTTAAGCATCAGGCCGTTCCATGAGGTTAGTATTTTATAGTCCAAACCCGGTCGTACACGGGTGTTGCGAGCCTCCAAAACCTTATTTCGGGATATATTGATCCTTGTAACGAGTTCGTCCACACTCAATCCCAGCTTTGCGGCTAATTGTTCATCACTTTCCCTCCGGAAAAACACATTGGAGTTTTCTTCTTCCCAATTGCCATCATCGGTAACATGATAATAAATACAAAACAGGGCAGCATCTTCGCCTAATATTCCCCCAATTTCGTCTTTTGTAAATGTGTAAAATTTACCTTCTACACCCTCGCTATCTGCATCAAGGGCCGAGTAAAAACCACCTTCGGGTGATGTCAGTTCGCGTTTTATAAAAGTGATGGTCTCATCCACGATCTGCCGATAAAGCGGGTCGTATTGCCATACGGCTGCTTCAGCATATAAACTGAGCAGCTGGGCATTATCGTAAAGCATTTTTTCAAAATGAGGCACATGCCAGCGTTCGTCAACAGAATAGCGTGCAAAGCCCCCGCCTACCTGGTCATAAATACCGCCGAAAGCCATTTTATGCAAAGTAAGCTTTACCTGCTTTGCTACGCTTTCATCTTGCATTAATTGAGCATAGCGCATTAAAAATTGCCAGTTATTTGGCATCGGGAACTTGGGCGATGATCCAATCCCGCCTTCACTTTTATCAAAATAACGCTGCCAGTTTTCAAGGATCAATCTTAAATCTTCCCTTTTATATTCAGGCTGTATATCTGCAAATTGAACCGACTCATACTGTTGTACCCCCTCGGTCAGTTTAACCGCATATTCTTCCGCTTCAGCGGGTTTTTGTTTATAAAAATCGGCCAGATTAAATAACAGGCTTACCCAATCGTTTTTGCGAAAGTAAGTGCCGCCATAGATCGGCCTCTGATCGGGCAGGCAAATGCAATTAAGCGGCCAGCCACCGCGGCCGGTCATTAGCTGTACCGCGCTCATATAAATCTGGTCCACATCCGGCCGTTCTTCCCGGTCTACTTTAATGCAAACAAAATACTCATTCAT
>FTJA01000032.1_pt1 | contig 9760 bp, 13 predicted proteins | sample 1689021 | NCBI WGS metagenome assembly FTJA01 (sample SAMEA3914874, study PRJEB12502) | metagenome | biome: forest; material: soil | place: Canada | collected 2011-07-03 | depth 0.3 m | reverse complement strand
AAGAGCATAGAAAGCACACCGATCTGGTAAGACCGGCTTTGGGTAATTATGGCCGCAATGAATGGGCGATAGTGGGTGCGCCTTGTGTTTACATTAAAGCCCTTGCTGTTAGTGTGATCAGTGCCTTATCATCCAATTATAAATGCGCTTATGCTGATACTTCTCATAACGATGAGCTTGTACTGGCACCCGGTCGCCTGGCTAATGGCGCTGTTCTGGAGTATACCGATCAGATCAATCATCAGCAATTCGATTATATCACTTCACCAACTCCATTTAAGCTACGACAACAATTTGCCGATATTGACCTGGTACTGGTAAACGGCAACCATCAGCAGGCAAAGGCGCAGGTAGTGATCATCTATGAAAATAAAAGAGCGTCATTAGAAAAACGTTTAGCACAATTGACTAATGTTGAGCTTATTCTATTGGCCGATAATGTGGATGAAGTATTTGATTTTATAAAGGAAGCTATACCTAATTGCTTAGATATTCCGCTTTACCGATTGGATGAAACGGATAAGATCATCGCTTTTTTTGAAACAAAAATGCAACAGGCAAAGCCGGTATTGAACGGATTGGTGTTAGCAGGCGGTAAAAGCATGCGGATGGGTTATGATAAGGGTTCCGTTAATTGGTTTGGTAAAGAGCAGCGCTACCATGTAGCTGATATGCTGACGCCGTTATGTGAGGAGGTCTTTATATCGTGTCGTGCGGATCAAAAACAACAAATAAATATCAATTATAACGCATTGGAAGATACGTTTACAGGATTAGGGCCCTTTGGCGCAATTCTTTCGGCTTTTCGTGAACAACCCGATAAGGCCTGGCTGGTGGTAGCTTGCGATTTGCCTCTATTGGAAACCGAGACGTTCAAATTCTTAACAGAACACCGAAAAACATCAGCTATAGCAACTGCATTTAACAGTCCTGATAACGACTTCCCTGAACCATTGATCACTATTTGGGAACCTAAAAGCTATCCTGCTTTACTGGCTTTTCTTGCACAAGGCTATTCTTGTCCGCGAAAGGTTTTGATTAATAGTGACGTTAATTTGCTGCGAGTCCCAAATCCTGAGGCATTGACTAATGTGAATACACCCGATGACCTCGAAAAGGTAAAGAGAACCATTCATCAAAAGATCGCAAACGCCTAATGTCTGAAGATTTTACACGATATAGTTGCCAGATTGCCTTACCCGGCTTCAGCGAATCAACCCAATTACGATTACAACAAGCAAAAGTATTAATAGTTGGCGCGGGCGGACTGGGTTGCCCGGCAGCACAATATTTGGCGGCGGCAGGCATTGGCACTTTGGGTATTGCCGATTTTGATGTGGTATCCATCAGCAATTTGCACAGGCAGGTATTATATACCCCGGCTGATGCGGACTTAAAGAAAGCGATCATTTCTTGCGAGCGTCTTCAAAAGCAAAATCCGGGAATAAAATTGGTGCCGCATGAGGTTAAAATAACATCTGATAACGTTATGAGCATATTGCGGCAATATGATATGGTACTGGATGGAACCGACAACTTTGATACCCGTTATTTACTGAATGATGCTGCAGTACTTTCAGGGAAGCCATTAGTCTATGGCGCTATTTACCAGTTTGAGGGCCAGGTTGCTGTTTGGAACATACAAAATGCAGATGGCACCTTCTCCCCTAACTACCGTGACCTGTTTCCGGAAGTAGATGCCACACAAATCCCCAGCTGTGCCGAGGGCGGTGTTATCCCCACACTGGCAGGAATCATCGGATGTATGCAGGCCAACGAAGTGATCAAATATATCACCAAAACAGGCGAATTACTTTCAGGCAAGATACTGATCCTGGATGCCCAAACGCTGCAAAGCAGGATCATAAAAATTGGTAACGTTACAAAAACAAAAATCAGTGGTTTAATTACAACGGTCAACGCATCCACGATTACTGTAAATGAACTTAAAAAAGGCTTGGTTGAAAGCTTAATTGAACTGATTGATGTAAGGACGGAACGCGAAAGGGACGAGTTTGATATCGGCGGAAAACATATTCCTCTTATTGAAATAGAAGAAAATATAGACTACTTTTCCGGCGCCGGAACAAAAGTTTTGTACTGTGCTACGGGAAACCGAAGTGCTGAGGCGGTAAAACTTATCAAACAAAAGTTTCCCGATGCAATGGTTTTTTCATTAGAGGGCGGATTGAAAGCCTGGTCTGAGTTTAGTGATTAGTTAATTGGTGATTATATATTAGTCAAAAAAATCAGCGAAATCAATAACTTACAGTAATCAATGGTTCAGACACCTACGGATGAGCCGCCACCCAAACCTCACCATTCTCAAATATCTCCTTTTTCCATATAGGCACGGTTTGTTTCAGGGTATCAATAACATACCTGCAGACTTCAAATGCCGCGTCACGGTGTGCGCACGACACAGCGATGATCACGGGCACCTCTGCTACCTTTAATATCCCGGTACGATGATGAATAAGCAGTTTTTGTACCGGCCATTTTTCAAATGCCTGTACGGCAATTTTCTGCATTTCTTTGAGCGCCATTGGCTCGTAGGCTTCAAACTCCAGTCGCATTACGGATTTGCCTTTAGTTGCATCACGCACTGTTCCGATAAATACATCTATTCCGCCCGATTGCGGCGACATTACCCAATCAATACAGGATTGAATGTTCAAAGGTTGATCAGATATTTCTATTTGAGTAGTCATGGTTTATATGCTTAATGTTGTTGTCTGTCAGGACACAGACAACGGGAGTAAACGGGAATGAGAACACAGACAACAGAATAAGAGCACAGACACAATGGAAATAAATCATGAAATCCTTTAATCCTTTCAATCAAGGTTCAGACCCTACCCCCCGCTTACCGGCGGAATAATGGCGATTTCATCACGTTCAGTTAGTACACCTTCATCCTGTGCATATTCATTATTGACCGCCACCATATAGGATGTCAAATGCTTTAGTCGTGGATATCGCTCCTCCAATATTTGTTTCAAACTGCCCGTTGTTTTTTGTTTCGGCAATTCCACATCAACAGATGAGCTCCCGAAAATATCCTTTGCTATACCAAATCCCAGCACGCTTACTTTCATAATGCAAAAATAAAGCAATTCCGGCTATAAATTACATTTTAGCCTCCTTCTTCCTGAAATAAAAATACAAAGGTACACCGATGGCTGTAAGGGCTAACCCGAATACCGAATTGATGATCGGGCTTTTGCCATCCATGTAATTGTTAATATCATTATAAAGCGTGATCACTACATACAAAGTAGAGAAAAGGATAAAAATAACAGGTAAATAAGGGTAGCCTTTTAATTTATAAGACCTGTGGGCATCCGGCATTTTCTTGCGCAGAATAAAAATACCATATGCCGCAAAACCATAAGCTATCCAGCTAATAAAAACAAACATATCCATCAGCATATCAAATGAACCCATAAATACGAGTACAATAGCCCATATGGCCTGTAACCACAATGCATTTGCCGGCGTATGATATTTTGAATTAACCTCTCCGGTAAAAGAAAAAAAATTCCTTTCTTCGCCCATGGCATAGATCACCCTGGCCGAAGGTAATATATTACCGTTAGTCGCCCCGGCAGTGCATAAAATAACCAGGAATGCGACAAAACCACCGCCTGCCAGCCCCATGATCTTATACAACGCATCTGATGCTACCAGTGTAGAGTGTTTCATAGTATCTACAGGCAGCATATACAGATAAGCCTCTGTTGTTAAAGCATACACAATAATGCAAATACTCAACCCAATAATCAGTCCGCGGGGGATATTCTTTTGCGGATCTTTGATCTCGCCTGCCACAAAACCCAGGTTATTCCATCCATCATAAGCCGCTAATGCTCCTGTTGTTGCCGCAATAAAAGCAGTCAGCACTTTCCATGCAGAATAATCAAAGCCGGGCGAAGCCTGTGTAAAATTAAGCGCATTACCCTTACCTGAAAAGAAAATAGCAAAGATCAGAAAGAGAAGAGCAGCTACTTTTATTATTGAAAAAAACACTTGCACAGCGGCACCTGCTTTCAGGCTCCTTGCATTGATCCAGGTAAAAACAATGATCAATAGGATAGCCAATATTTTTACCCCAATGTTCTCTAATAAATAGAACTTGCCGATAAATGGGATAACCAGCGGGATGGAGTGCTCAATGGCTGCTGAAAAATGCGGCAGTTTTATGAAATAACCAGCATAACCTGCAAACACAAATGCAATGCCAGAGATTGATGCGGTATTGATCACCACAAAGCAGGCCCAGCCAAAAAGGTAGGCAAAGAAATTGCCATACATGTGGCGAAAATAAACATATTGGCCGCCTGTTTGGGGAAGTATACAGCCTACCTCGGCATTGATCATCCCACCGAATAATGAAACAACACCAGCTACTATCCATACCAATAACAACATTAAAGGCGAACCTAACTGCGCAGCCATGGTGGCTGGCTTCATAAAAATGCTGCTGCCTATTACAGCTCCTACCACAATAGAAACCGATGCCCATAACCCAAGCTTGCGTTGCAGTTGCGCCATTCGCTTATTTATTCATAAACTCTGAGAGTATACGATGAAAGTGATGAGTGCCCTGCTCGCGCGTAACAGAATATCGGCCATGTTTATAAAATCTCGAACGGACACCACGCTGTACGTTCTCTACGATTTCTTCGTCCTCCTGCTCTACCTTATCGAGTCCGGCTCCTGCACCTTTTTCGAGTTTCGACTCATCCCATACGTATGATAAAAACCTGACCCTGCATTCTCCAACAGATACCGGTTCGACCACATTTACCGACAGACCCCAGGGATAAAAGTTGAACATCATATTAGGAAACACCCAGAAATAATAGGCTGCCATGTTTTTGCCGTAGTCGGGGGATGAAACAGGAAGTTCAAAACAATCCTTATTGCTTTTTGCCAATCCCAATTGCAGAGTGGAATATGGAAAGAATAGTTCGGTGGCATATTCACCAAAATCGATTACTGTATTTAACCCCACATGCACAAAGGGAATATGAAAACCTTCGAGGTAGTTTTCGCAATACAGCGCCCAATTCGCTTTTATATGGAATGTTCGGGATAATTCAGGTTGAAATTTAAAGTCATTTAACGGCATCCAGCTCACCCTTTCGATCATGTCACTGAAAAAAAGATTATGGGGATAGATAGGATTTATTGAAGTGAATAACCATTTATTCCATTTAAACATATCCAACGCAGGCAGATCATCATCTTTTGACGGGAAGTTTTCTACCTCTTTAAACTCAGGCATAGCAACAAACTTTCCATCCAGGTTAAAAAGGCGTCCATGATAGCGGCATCTTAAATTAGCCAGTTTACAGGCTTTCTCGGCTACTATATTACCCCGATGCGTACAAACGTTGGATAGGATATTTAACCCGCCTGTTTTATCTTTGGTCAACAATAACGGTTCATCCAGGTAATCTGGCAATAAAGTAAAAGGATAAACTTCGCCGTTATCCTTTACCAGTTCATCATTGCCTATGAATTGCCATGAAGATGTGAATATCTTCTGTTGGCATTGTTCAAACACTTCAGCATTGGTATAAAAATCAGCATCAATGGTTTTGGCTCTGGCAATATTAGGATCAACAAAAAAACCGGGCATATGGAAAATTGGATTTACCTCTGTAAGTTAGTGGATATGAAAGACATTATCAACAAAGACGACAACGGCAAAATAATCTTGATTTGGAAACCAGGTTTATGTGCAATGTAATCTACAAGTTTATATCAGTGTTGTTATAAATATCTACACCTATTACAATAACCAATAAAGCGGTTATACCTAATACTTTCAATACAGTTAAACCGAATGAGTCCTTTGTTACATGGCCCAGATCAACACCATTGCTTTTGTAACCAGTTACATTTCCATCCTTATCAAATATGAACCTGATGTACTTACTGTGTTTGACAACCTTGGTTTTTAAGGTATCAGGAATTGCGTTAGTGGCAATTACTGTATCTTGCCTGGCAGTTTTAACAGTGTTGTCAGCTACATCCTGGTTATAGACCCATTCTTCTATAACCGAATCTTTTTTCACCTGGTTTGGTTTACCAAATCGTTTTTTTACATCATCCTTGGTGTGAAAACTTTGCATTACCTGCTGGTGGGTATAAACCTTTTTGGCACAACCGCACAGACATAGTAAGCAAAAAAAGATGAAATACCCGGATAATGATTTAAGCATGTAAATTCTTTTAACCGAATTTACAAAACATATCCACAATGCCGTAAATTTATTTTTTAACCAGGTAAGCCAGTTGCCCTAAATGATAGCTCAAATGATTGGTCCGGTTGATAACAATGTTCAATTTATTGCGATGAGGCTCTTTTGCAAAATCCTCTTCTGAAACTGCGGTATGCCGGTTAAACCACTCTTCAGCATGCATTTCATTAATTTTTTGAGCAAGTAAAGCGTTTACTTTATTCCAGTAATCTTTTAACTCATTTATAGATGGCTTTTCAATCCCGGAATTATCCGGGTTACGAAGAAATATTTCATCCATTGCTGAGTTAAGCCTTTCGCCCAGGCCGAGAAAAGTAAACATGCCATCGCTGACAGCCGCAAGATGGCCCAATAAATATACACCTGTATTGCGGCCGGGGGCTGTTTGTGCCGATAATTCCTCATCACTGAGTTTACCAAGCAAATTGTTCATACGGTTGATTTGCAGTTCCCAATTTGATAAAACCATTTTTATAAATAGCTCTTTTTCAGTGGTGCTTGTGATTGTGCTCATGATTTTATTTTAGAAAAAATTACAGGTCAAATATGGGATATCCTGATCAAAAGTAGAAACATAGCTATGTAAACTTTTTTTACAGTTAAGATTTTTTCTTTAACATATTGTGCCGCATCTTACTAAAAAACTCAGGCGTAACACCAATATAAGAAGCAATTTGCTTAGATGGTAAACAATTGACGAGCGTTGGATATCGCCTGCAAAAGTTATTATAACGCTCTTCGGCGGTCAGGCTTAAATTGTCGAGCAAGCGCTGCTGAAAGGTAACCAGGGAGTTTTCTGTGATGATACGAAAGAAACGTTCAAAAACTGGGACTTTTACGTACAACTCTTCCTGGCTTACTTTTGATAATGTTAAAATTTCTGTATCCTCAAGTGCCTCGATATTTAACACACCTGGTTTTTGGGTGATCAAACTGTACATATCGGCTATCCACCAGTTTTGCGGTGCGAAGTTAAGCACATGTTCAAAACCATTCTCATCAACGGAAAATCCCCTTAGACAACCCTGGGTAACAAAAGATGAAAAACGACATATCTCGCCCTCTTTGAGCAGCATTTGACGGCGCTTTAATTTTATAGTTTTTAATAAGGATATGAAAAAAGCTTTATCCTTGTCATCAAGGCGGATATAGCCGAAGATATTATTTAAAATAAGATCGCTGGTGTCCATGCGGTAAAGATAATTTAATCCCCATCAAAAATAGAGCAATGAATCTTAACGAATAACTCAAAATAATAGCGATGAGTTTCAAACCCATCGCTATTAAATTTTAGTCACTAAGTTTTGATTTATTATTTCAACACATGCTGTCCAGCCAATTCCAATTCTTGTACAGTAATAGTATGCGGACGCCCTTTATAAACCTTAAGCAACACATCAGCATTCATTTTCTTAAGGATAGCCACACTCTGTTCCACCCTGCTCAACGGTACGTGAGGATCAGGATCTCCTGTGGTTATCAATATGGGTGTACCGGCAAAATTACCTTTATAATTTTCTTCAATAAGTTTTTGACCAATCAGCCCGCCTGTAAATGCTATTGCACCGCCATATTCTTCTCCATTCCTTGCTATATACTCCAGCGTAAGACAGGCACCCTGGGAAAACCCTAAAAAATAAATGTTTTTCTTATGGATACCTTGTGCAGCAATATCATTTACCAGTTCACCGATCAGTGCCAAAGCAGAGCTCAATGCAGGTTCATTATTTTCAACCGGTGCCATAAAACTGTATGGATACCAGCTGTGATCGGTAGCTTGTGGCGCAATTATCACAGTATCGACCAGGTTCAAATGATTTGCCAGATCGACCATGTTGTTTGCCGACGCTCCCCTGCCATGCAGCATAATAATTGCTTTTTTAGCTTGCGCTATTGGTGTTCCGGCGGTTATAATTTGTTTACTATGTTTGTACATCTTAGTTTAATTTTGGAAGGCTTTGCTCAATATCCCCGCGGATAGATTCATATTGTGAAGGCAATTTTAAACCACTGCCCAATTGCTCTACAGTTTCATCCGTTGCAAATCCGGGGTTTTCAGTAGCCAGCTCAAACAATACACCTCCAGGTTCACGGAAATATAATGAATAGAAATAATTGCGGTCAATTTTCTCTGTAATTGCTAACCCCATATTCACAATCTTTTCACGGTATTGCATCAATATCTCTTCATTTTCAACCCGAAAAGCCACATGATGCACTGATCCGCCGGCAACATGACCAGCTATTTCTGATGGTATCTCAACCAGGTCAACGATGGCTGCATTATCCACAGTATTAGTTATAAAGCGATAACGGTTTACATGCTGCTCCAACAATTTATAGCCAAAAATATCTGTTAGTATTTTAGCTGTTGCTTCAATTTTATTTGAAGTAATGGTTATGTTATGAAAGCCTCGTGTCGCATTGGCAACGTCGACCTCTTTAGTTGTCCAGGGCTCCCTGTTATCCGGATTTCTAGGTACGGTCAGCTCAATTTTTAATCCGTCAGGATCAAGAAAAGAAAGATATTGCTCGCCAAATTTTTCGGCGGGTTTATTATAGATCACATTATTATCTTCAAATCTCTTTAACCAAAAGTCCAGACTGTTCTCAGGTACTGAATAACCTATTTCTGTAACCTGTCGTGCGCCTCTTCTGCCTGTAGTTATTCCTTCCCATGGGAAAAAGGTTAATATAGTTCCGGGTGTGCCTACTTTATCACCATAGTAAAAATGGTAAGTGTACGGATCGTCAAAATTTACGGTTTTCTTTACAAGGCGTAAACCCAATACACGCGTATAAAAATCATAATTCTTTTTAGCATTACCGGCTATTGCAGTTATATGGTGGATGCCTTTTATTGTATCGTTCATTTTATCAAGTTTTAAATTGTTTTTGCTTTAATTTATTACTCAAAGTTACCGCTTAAATACGCTATGAAACTTAATGCAGGTTAAGAAATCATCTGCGCTATATCATTTGGATACCCTAAAACCTGAATACTTTTCCTATTTTCGGATCGGTATCAGTGGCAATGCAATGGAACAAAAATTCGACGAAAATACAATCTACAGAAACATAAAACCAGCTGATCTTGAAGGGAATGAACGCACTTTTGAAGATTGCCAATTTATTAACTGTGATCTGTCCTACGGCAATCTTTCGCACATTACTTTTATCAACTGTGTAATGGATACCTGCAACCTTTCCCTTATCAAAATTACAGATACCGGGTTTCAACATATTGATTTTAAAGATTGCAAGATAACCGGTGTCAATTTTGGTGATGTTAGCAACTTTTCATTGGAAGTAAGTTTCACCAAATGCGTATTGGACTATACCGTATGGCATAAAAAGAAATTAAAAGGAACTGCGTTTGACGAATGTTCTTTTGAGGAAGCTGATTTCAGCGAAACCGATCTGACGAACGCTGTGTTCCAGAAATGCAACCTGAACCGGGCTATTTTTAACCGTACAATATTGAAAGG
>FTJA01000367.1_pt1 | contig 9767 bp, 9 predicted proteins | sample 1689021 | NCBI WGS metagenome assembly FTJA01 (sample SAMEA3914874, study PRJEB12502) | metagenome | biome: forest; material: soil | place: Canada | collected 2011-07-03 | depth 0.3 m | reverse complement strand
TTATATTTGCATTGTGGAAAAACAGAAAAAAGTAGTATTAATTATCCTTGACGGCTGGGGATATGGCCGTACTGACAAGTCAAACGCTATATATGCAGCAAATACTCCCTTCTTTGACTCATTGCTGCAAAAGTATCCCAATTCAAAGTTAGAAGCATCAGGCACAGCAGTGGGTCTGCCGGCGGGACAAATGGGCAATTCAGAAGTTGGACACATGAACCTGGGTGCCGGTCGTATTGTTTACCAGGAACTTGGCCGTATCCATAAAGCAGTTGATGATAACGAGTTTCCGACTAACCCGGTAATAAAGGAAGCTTTTGAATATGCCAAACAAAATAAAAAGGATGTACACTTTATTGGTCTTGTGTCAGATGGCGGTGTACACTCACATATCAGGCATTTACAGGGGCTTTGCGATGCTGCAGGGCAATTTAACCTGGACAGGGTATTTATCCACGCCTTTTTAGACGGACGCGATACTGATCCAAATTCAGGTGTAAAATTTATAAGTCAACTTGAGAACCATATCAGCGGCACGCCAGTTAAACTGGCATCGGCCATAGGGCGGTATTATGCCATGGACCGTGATAACCGTTGGGAAAGGGTTAAAAAAGCTTATGACCTGTTAGTTAGCGGCACAGGCAAAGCAACTCATGATATTTTGTCATCCATAAAGGAATCATACGATGCAGGTGTTACAGATGAGTTTGTTGATCCGATCGTACGTGTTGATGAAAACGGAGAGCCACTGGCTGTAATAAAAAACGACGATGTGGTGATATGCATTAACTTCAGGACTGATCGCGGAAGGGAAATTACCCAGGTATTAACCCAAAAATCGTTCCCTGAGCAAAATATGCATCCGCTGAACTTACATTATATCACTATGACCACCTATGATGAAACATTCAAAAATGTGAGGGTGATATTTACAAAGGATGACCTGACAAAAACACTCGGAGAAATATTGCAGGATGCCGGGAAGAACCAGATACGTATTGCCGAAACAGAAAAATATCCCCATGTAACCTTCTTCTTTTCAGGTGGGCGTGAAAAAGAGTTTATTAATGAAAAGCGGTTATTAATACCATCGCCAAAAGTAGCCACCTATGACCTGCAGCCGGAAATGAGCGCCGAAGGCATACGTGATGCGATCATTCCTGAACTAAAAAGCGGCTGGCCGGACGTGGTGATCCTTAATTTTGCTAATACTGACATGGTGGGGCATACCGGTGTATTTGAAGCGGTGATTAAAGCTGCTGAAACGGCCGACCATTACACTCAGGAAGTTGTGGAAACAGGTATAAAAAATGGTTATTCCTTTATCATTATAGCCGATCACGGCAACGCCGATTATATGATCAATGATGACGGTTCGCCCAACACGGCCCATACCACCAACCTGGTGCCGTGCATAATTATAGACGAGGATATAAAACAGGTAAAGGATGGCAAATTGGGTGATATAGCCCCTACTATTTTAAAAATGATAGGTGTGGATATTCCCCCGGAAATGAGTGGCAATGTATTGGTATAATCCATTAAATAAAAGGTTTGCTTTTTTAATAACAGGCTTTATTATATTGCTGAGCCTTGCCGCATGTAACAGGGATAGCGGTGCAGCGGCGGATACGATGAAGTTTTTTGATATTAAGGGATATTTTAAAGCGGATTCCATACGTCTTACTAAATTAAACCCGTTGGTAAATAAAACGGTGGTGCATAACAGCACTATCGAAACTAAAAAATTACATATATCAAACTGGGGTACTGAATTAAGCCTGTTCACCGAATCGGATATTAATAAACCTGCCTGGAAAGCCAGTTACAGTATACAATCCTCTGATAATTTTTTGATCTACAAAGCCAAAGACCGCTCATTAAAAACGCAGAAGATCATTATAAATATAAAAAAAGAAGGTAACGGGGTTAAATGGATACTGATATTTAACCATACAAAAAATATATTGTATGAAAATACTGAAAAGCTAAGCTATTTCCCCGATTCGCTCTATTTAATTCAAAAAAAACAACGAGTGAGGTTATTAGGCACCGATACCTACAGTATTAATGGCTTGTTTAAAATTAATGACGGGAAGTAGCAGCAATACCCATAGCACCTGCAAGTTTACTCTTTGCCGATTCCATTAAAGAAATAATATCCTGACGGTTAGGGTTATCAGTCAAAACTTTTTCAAAATCGGTTATGGAAGCTTTTAAAGAGTTGATGCCCCGGTTTTTATCATAAAAATGAGTATTGGTTTGCAGCTTAAATTCCCCGTATTCACGATAGGCAATGGCCCTGTTCTGGTAAAATTTAATGTTGTTTTGAGTATTGCCTGGGTCAATGGTAATTGCCTTGGTAAAGTCAACAATGGCACCCAAAAGATATTTCTCTTTATCCGCATCAGTTAGCTGACTATCTTTGGCGAGGTAGCTTTTTGCCCTGGCCCGATAGTAATATGCAGAACCATCGGCTGGTTTGATTGCAATCGCCCTGTTATATGCTTGTATTGATTTTCTATAATTTTCGCTATGATAATAGGAATAGCCGAGCATCCAAAGCGCGCTGGCGTTGGTTGAGTCAATGATACATGACCTCTCCAGATGACTGACCGCCGATTTAAAATCCCCATCCAAAAAAGCCTGCTGACCCAATTTAAAATAAGCATTTTGGGCGAAGGTTGTATTAAGCGAAGATATTATCAAAAAGGACAATATTACCGATGCCTTCATTAAATGTTTTATTGTAACAAAAATAATAAACTTTACCTTATGCTTTTAATAACTTATTTTATATAAAAATATTATACAAACGTATCATTTTATTAAAAACAACGTTCAAATAGACATTGGACGTAATAAAAAAAAATGTGCTGACTTTTTTTCATCTTTAAGAATTATCCGGCATTTTTCAATAAATATGCGGCTGTTAATGTAAATTGCATATAATCATACGTTTATATTTAAATAACATTCAATGTTCAGTCAAACTATATCTTGGCATAGCTCTTGAATGATAGTTATTGCACGGGAAAATAACTTGTTTTTGCCCGTTTATATTATTCCTGTAGTTTTACAGGCTGACATTATGACGTTTTTTAAACAAACAGAAAGGGTATTTGATGAGTTTTGATCCATTTGATTTTAAAAATACTTTACCAATTATAAACGAAGATTCTGAATTTTTCCCGCTGATGTCATCGGAGGATGAGGAGGAAATGAATAACGAACAAACTCCAGAGGTGTTGTCCATATTGCCATTGCGTAATACGGTATTATTCCCTGGTGTTGTTATCCCTATTACGGTAGGCAGAGATAAATCGATCAAGCTCATACGCGATGCCAATAAAGGCAAGCGTATGATTGGCGTGGTTGCCCAGCAGGATGTGGCTATTGAGGACCCTTCCTTTAACCAGCTGAATAAGGTTGGCACGGTAGCACTTATCATAAAAATGCTGCAAATGCCCGATGGCAATACCACAGTGATCCTTCAGGGTAAAAAACGGTTTCTTTTAATAGAGGAAGTACAAAGTGAACCCTATTTAAAAGCCATAATTGAGCCGTTTAAAGAAATAAAACCTAAGGAAGATAAAGAATTCAAGGCCATGGTGTCGTCTATTAAGGATATGGCCATGAACATTATCCAGCTTTCGCCTAATATTCCGAGCGAAGCAGGCATTGCCATACGTAATATAGAAAGCACTTCTTTCCTGATTAATTTTATCTCCTCCAATATGAATGCCGATATGGCCGCCAAACAAAGGCTGCTTGAGGTTGCCAATTTGCGCGAAAGAACAAAACTGGTATTGGAGCATCTTACGCTTGATCTGCAAATGCTGGAATTAAAAAATCAGATACAAAGTAAGGTACGGGTTGATCTGGATAAACAACAGCGCGATTATTTTCTAAATCAGCAATTAAAAACCATACAGGAAGAGCTCGGCGGCAATTCGCCCGACCTGGAGATCGAAGACCTGCGTAAGCGCGGAATCAAAAAGAAATGGGGCAAGGACGTAAAGGACCATTTTAATAAGGAACTGGAAAAACTGGCCCGGACAAACCCTGCTGCGGCAGATTATTCGGTACAGATCAATTACCTTGAATTGCTGCTTGACCTGCCATGGAATGAATTTACCAAAGACAATTTCGACCTGAAACGGGCCCAGAAAGTATTGGACAAAGATCACTTTGGATTGGATAAGGTAAAACAACGTATTATAGAATACCTGGCAGTGCTAAAGCTAAAGCACGATATGAAAGCGCCTATCCTGTGTTTGGTTGGCCCGCCGGGAGTAGGTAAAACATCATTAGGTAAATCTATTGCAAAGGCGCTTGGACGCAAATACGTGCGTATGGCCCTGGGTGGTATACGTGACGAAGCTGAAATAAGAGGTCACCGCAAAACATATATCGGAGCAATGCCCGGCCGTATTATACAGGCAATAAAGAAGGCAGGCGCAGCTAATCCCGTATTCATATTGGATGAGATCGATAAAGTCGGCAATGATTTCAGGGGCGATCCATCATCCGCTTTACTTGAAGTGCTTGATCCTGAACAAAACAGCACCTTTTATGATCATTATGTGGAGGTCGACTTCGATCTTTCCAACGTAATGTTTATAGCCACGGCAAACTCACTAAGCACCATTCAACCCGCCTTATTGGACCGTATGGAGGTGATTGATGTGAATGGCTACACAATTGAAGAAAAAATTGAAATAGCCAAACAACACCTGGTACCAAAACAACGGGAGGCCCATGGTTTAAAAACAAAGGATGTTACTTTAAAAAATGACGTCCTGGAAAAACTAATAGAAGATTATACACGCGAGTCAGGCGTTCGTGCTTTGGAGAAAAAGATAGGCTCGGTAGTTCGCGGTGTAGCTAAAGAAATTGCCATGGACGGAGTCCATACACCATTGGTAACTAAAAAAGAAGTAGAAAAGATACTCGGCGCACCTATTTATGACAAGGACCTGTATGAAGGGAATGAAGTAGCCGGTGTGGTAACTGGCTTGGCATGGACATCGGTAGGCGGCGATATATTGTTTATCGAAGCCAGTTTAAGTCCCGGTAAGGGACGCCTGACCCTGACAGGTAACCTGGGAGATGTAATGAAGGAGTCGACAACTATTGCATTAGCCTATTTACGGGCGCATGCGAAAGACTTTAATATCAATCCAAAACTTTTTGATCAGTGGGATGTGCATGTACACGTACCGGCAGGGGCGACGCCAAAAGATGGCCCTTCGGCAGGTATCACTATGCTTACCGCATTAACCTCAGCCTTCACACAGCGCAAGGTAAAACCACATTTGGCAATGACGGGCGAAATCACCCTGCGTGGACGTGTTTTACCTGTAGGTGGTATCAAAGAAAAAATACTTGCAGCCAAGCGTGCTAATATTAAGGAGATCATCCTTTGCAAATCCAATCAAAAGGATATCCTTGAAATTAAGGAAGATTATATAAAAGACCTTAAGTTCCATTACGTTACCGATATGAAAGAGGTAATTACCATGGCCCTTTTAGAGCAAAAGGTAAACAATCCCTTAGACCTCACTATTAAAGAAGATTTGAAACCGGTAATGAACTAACGCCGGATTAAACAGCCTCATTTTTAATTTATTACGTATATCCCTGCCCAAAAAACAGGGATATATTTTTTTATATTTAACTACCCTCCTGAAACATTTTGATTACCAGCAACGTAATACGCGTTGACTAAACTAATAAATAAATAAATAATTTATAATGAATAATCTTTTTACATCAAAGGGCAGGGTTATCGTATTTCTACTTCTGATTTTCCAATTTGGGCTTAAATTGCAGGCTTCAGCGCATATTAGAATGACTTGTGACACAGATACCACGATTACCAAACAAGCGAAAAATAGCCAGGTTTTAAAAGTGGACACTGCCTTGATTCTAAAAGCGGGCAGCACAATAGTTAAAAATGCGGATAGTATCCTGATCATTAATGGAGTTCCTACTAAACTGCCAATTCATACCCCTGCTGCAAAACCAAACACTGACGCTACAGATGCTGCAAAAAATACTGACGCTACAGGCGCTGCAAAAAATACCGATGGTACAGATGCAGCAAAAAATACTGACGCTGCTGGTGCTGCAAATACTACTTCCATCACTGCTCCGCCTGCTGATGGCACGATCCAGGTTAAAGATAAAACAAATGCCCCGATAAATACTACTATTGTTGCTCCGCCTACTGATGGCGTAATCCAGGTTAGAGACAAGGCAAGCACGCCAATTGATTCTTCTGCCAAAAGCAAAACCGATACCACGGTTGTAAAGAAATCGGATACTACCCTGATGAAAAAATCGGACACGACAGCTATGCCAAAAGATACAGCGGATAGTACCGAGGTGAAAGCCAAAGGCTATTATTTGGAAGTAGGCGGCCCGGGCCTTGCTATATCAGCAAACTATGATTCGCGTTTTAATAAACAACGTGATGGATGGGGTTACAGAATTGGTTTAGGTGGGTTTATAGCAGGTGGCAACAATGTCATCACCGTTCCATTTCAGGTCAATTACCTCATAGGCGAGCATAGTTCTATGTTTGAAGTAGGCGCAGGTACAACCTTCTTAAGTTCGAGGGGGGATAATAAGGGAAAAACATGGGAATTTGATAAGATAACGGGTTTCGTCGCAACTGGTACCATTGGTTATCGTTACCAACCCCAGCATAAGGGAATAAACTTCAGGCTGGCATTTGTGCCGATTCTATATGATGAAGGGATTATACCTGCCGGCGGAATAAGCGTGGGCTATACCTTTAAATAAAAAAATATTGTTAAGTTTACCGAGCCTCGATTTTATCGGGGCTTTTTTTATTTTAGGCTTTATTTCCGTAACTCCCCGAATGAACTATAAAGTAATTTGTTTCCTTTTATGCTTTGCCATTTGCAGCAAGGTATTTGCCCAATCACATAGTACCGAGATTGGTGCACAAAGCGATAACGACTCTTATCTTGCACAAGGCTCTGACAGATATTACACTGATGGCATTTTTATTTACTACCGGCATGCATTAAAAGTAAATGCCAACACTGCCCTGCAAAACAAAGTGCTGGGATTTGAGGCCGGGCAAAAAATATTCAATCCGCAAAGTGGCAGCATATTTTATAACAACGTGGATAACCGCCAATTTATTGACCGCCCTTTTGCTGCCTATTTATATGTGGGTTCAACCCTAAATCTTTTATATAAAAACGAAAGTAATTTAAAATTTGGCGCCCAAATAGGTGTAGTAGGCCCGGACGCATTTGGCAAGCAAGTACAAACTTTTGTTCATGATAATTTTGGTTTTTATCACCCAAGCGGATGGGAATACCAGGTGGATAATGGTTTCGAACTGAATCTTTCAGCCGAATATAACAGATTGCTAACAAGGGGTTCATGGATAGATGTTTCATTAACAAGCTATGCTGACCTCGGTAACGGCTTTAGCGGTGCAGGTATAGGTCCGCTGTTTCGTTTAGGAGATTTCAATCAATTATTTAATTCTGTGAGTACACAAAGTACAGCAATACAGTCAAGTTCAGTTACTCCCCTGCACAAACGCGAGTTGTTTTTTTATTATAAACCGCAATTTAACCTCGTGGCCTATGATGCCACCGTTCAGGGCAGCTTGTTTGGGTCGCGTAACCCCAACAGTATGGAAATAACTTTAAACCCCGAGCGCTTTGTTTTCAGTAACCAGGTGGGTATTGGCTATTCGGGCAAACGTTTTGTTCTTGATGCTGCTGCCATATTTCATACCAAAGATGTTAAGGAAATGCGGCAATCGCACCAATGGGGAACAGTGACCCTATTGTACCGCTTTAATTAATCATCAAAATTCCGTTTCCGGTTTTCCTTTTTAGCGGCTTGTATTTTTTTGTTTGCCAGCCTGGCCGCAATCATTGCCTTGCTGGGTTTAGTAGCTTTACGTGCTTTAGGCTGATGAAGTGTTATTGTTAATATCCGGTGCAATTTTTCAAGCGCCTTTTCCTTATTCAGATACTGGCTTCGCTCCTGTTGACATACTACCTGCAAATATCCATCCTTGTTTAATCTCGATTGCAGTTTTGATAATAACAAAGTTTTTTCCTCGTCTGTAAACAATACCGACTGACTAATGACGAATAGTAATTCTACCTTGCTGGATACTTTATTTACATTTTGCCCGCCTTTGCCCCCGCTTCTTGATGTTTTATAAGTAACCTCTTTTTTTAGGTCATCCTTTGTGAAGTTCATCGCCAAATTTAATAATTAGTTATGAGTTGATTGGGTTGGATTAAGTTGATTAAGTTTACTGGATTTACATCAATCAACCACTTAACTTATTCAACCGATCAACCACTCACATATTTTTTTTTATCTTAGCTACCCAATGAACAAGAATATTGTGATAGCTATTGATGGCTATTCATCATGCGGTAAAAGCACATTAGCTAAAGCATTAGCCCAAAAGCTACATTTTATTTATGTCGATAGTGGTGCGATGTATCGGGCCGTAACACTTTATTTTTTGCGTCATCATATTGATGTGCACAATCATGAACAGATCGCGGAAGCTTTAAAAAATATACATCTTAACTTTCACTCACGGGATTACCAGACACATATCACGTTAAATGATGAGGAGGTGTCTGATGAGATTCGCCATATGCCTGTTTCGGATAATGTAAGTGCAATAGCTGCCCTGCGCGAAGTGCGGCATGAAATGGTAAAACAGCAGCAACGCATGGGCCGCTCAAAAAATATTGTTATGGACGGCCGTGATATCGGCACCACTGTATTCCCCGATGCGCAGCTTAAGATATTTATGACAGCCGACCCAAAAGTACGCGCAGAAAGACGTTATAAGGAATTATATGCCAAAGACCCGGATATCACCTTAGAAGAAGTTTTTGAGAATATTGCTCACCGAGATTACCTTGATACCACCCGCGAGGAAAGCCCGCTTGTAAGGGCCGCGGATGCCATTATACTGGACAATACCAACCTTACACCTGATGAGCAATTGCAATTTGCTTTGGATAAGGTTAAGCCGCTATTGTCTGTCTGAATTTTTGTCTGAACTAGGATTGTAGGATTTTTCACATGTTGTTTATTTTCAAAGGTGCTCAAGAGGGCCGTTAAAGGATTGTAGGATTCATTTAATCAACTCAGGCAGGCAGGTCCAACCTAATCAACTAATCTCAGATCGCTAATCACTAACCCTAAATTTCTCCGCCTTAACACCAAAACGGTTGAGAAAGTCAACGCCCTCATCGCTTGGCAAGCCTTTATATTCGGCGTATGATTTCATGAAGTAAACATGTTTTATTCCCGCTGAAAATATCAGTCTGGCACAGGGCAGGCAAGGCGATAAAGTAGTATACAAAGTTGCCCCTTCCAGATTGGCTCCATTTTTAACTGCATATAATATGGCATTCTCTTCGGCATGCAGGGCAAGAGAGCAGCTTCCGCGAGCATCCCTGGGGCAGCCTGTATCCGGCCATTCTTCATCACAGTTATGCGTACCCGCCGGAGGGCCATTATACCCGATGGAAATGATACGTGTATCCTTTACTAAAACGGCACCGACCTGTGCCTTAACGCAGTGTGAGCGCAGGGCCAGGTCGGTTGCCAGGTTCATAAAAATATGATCGAAACTTAGTTTGGTCATTTGTTAGTGATTAGCGATCAGTGATTGGAGATTAGTTGATTAGGATTTCCGTTACTAATCACTGATTAACTAATCTCTAATCACT
>FTJA01003553.1_pt1 | contig 9800 bp, 4 predicted proteins | sample 1689021 | NCBI WGS metagenome assembly FTJA01 (sample SAMEA3914874, study PRJEB12502) | metagenome | biome: forest; material: soil | place: Canada | collected 2011-07-03 | depth 0.3 m | reverse complement strand
TCTTATCCTTTCCTGTTCTGCTAATTTGCCGGCGGTGATGTTTGTGGCAGAGCAGCAAAGCCCTACAGTGTGATTTTTAAGATCTTTTACCGGGTCGATGTTGATACAATACCATATGCTTGATCCATCCAGTAAAGGATAATTGGTTTCGTAATTAAAACCGCTGCCCGCCAGGGCCGCATTCATCATATCTCGTACCGGTTCCTTGCGGTCTTTATTGAGCAATTCCACAAAATTGACGCCCTCTTGCAGCCTTATTCCAAAAGATAGTTCGGCCCAGTGATTAGCGATCGTATTATAAGTCAGTACCTGCAAATCGCTGTCCAGGAGCAAAAAAGCTATGTCGGTTGTGTTGAATATCGCCCGCAGACGCGATTGTGACTTATCCAGTGTATGGCTCACCTTTTCCAGTTCCTTGGTCCTGTCCGCTACATCTATTTCCAGCATCTCTTTTTGGCGTTGTATATGGGCTTTGCTTTTTTTGATTTCAGGTACCTCCAGTATCTCCCATCCTCCTTTTCTTTTAACAACAGTGCTTTCATGCGCCAGGGCAATATCCAGTATGTCCTTTGCTGCAGCGCATTCATTTAATGGATAAGTGCACAAAATAATAAGCCGTTTATGCATTATTGCGGGGTTCAATTCCTTTTCATATTCTATGAAATTTTTCCATTCTTTCCGGTCGAGCCAGGACTCGTCCCCATTGGCTCGTAATCCCTCAAAATTTTGCTGTAATGCAATACGAAGCCGGTCTAACATAGTCTGGACCGCATTATCCAAATCAATTTTTCCGTTCTTTAAGTACCAATCAGTATATGTCACGATTTCGATGCTTCCGCGCTGCATATACTCGTCAAGTAGCGGAACAGCTTTTTTAAGGGCATTAAGAGCTTCCCCAATAGTGGTATTCTGGGAAGTCACCCAAATACAATATTCATTATTTTCCAAACCTGCCTTGAAATAGGGAACCAGGATAGATGTCAGATCTTTTTCAGTCTCGTAAAAATGACAAAAGTGTGTACCCCAGGGTACATCCCCAATTACGTCTATCCCTATAGGTCTGAGCTCCTCAGTCATTTAATTAATTATGCAACATTGAGTTCCCGTTATTATTATATGGACCGGGTGATCAATGCTGCACAGTAATTATGATACATTTTTAAAATATTTAAGTTTTGAATATTTTTTAGACAAATGCGGCTTAACTCATTTTTATGAAGTAGGAATTAGATTTATCAGACAAAAACAGGTTTGGAGCGGTTTTATAGCTACCTGTATTTGGAGAGAGACATCCGGCGGATTAGAACGGCTGAAACAACGCGTACCAAATCATCGCTAATACAAACCTTGCTGACCACTGCATCTGCTTCACAAAGATTTGTTACAGGGTCTATCGGATTAGTTATTGATGTTAAAATGACCGGAATAAGCTTTGTCTGTATCTTCGCTTTTATCATAAGGCATATGGCATGGCCACTCACGTTTGGAAGCCATTCATCAATGATAAAACAATCAGCATGCATAAAGACCAGCTCTGCCATTGAAGGAAACGTGGTAAAACCTGTTACAACGTAACCTGCTTCTTCGAGATAATATCTCATGATCTCTAAGACGTCTTTATCATTCTCAATAATGACAATATGGTTTCGCACAATAGCTGCTTGATAAGGTAAAAAAATATGATAAAAAACGATTTTACACTTAAAATGAGAATACATTCTCATTTTAAGTGAGATTAAATATGTTATACGGTGCAATGTGATTTTTTGTTACAATAATTCAGTTCTCTATATGTCAATGGGCCCGAATTGTTTGGATGTTATTGATTAAAATAGCTAATATTGAACCCTGTTATTGTGCAGTTGAATTCAATAGAATATAATAAGAGAGGGGGATTATTTGTTGCGATTACTATCTTCACATTATAAGGGAGCAATTAAAAAGTTTGCAAGGCCATTATTTGCAAATCTCATTTTTTTTTCTTTCTTGCTATCAGCCTTAAATGTACAGGCCCAGCAAAAAGTTGCAATCGATGATCAGGTAAATCAGCATATTTTCTCATACGCTGAAATTGAATGCCTGGAGGACCCTAAAGGATTGCTTCAATTTGACCAGGTTTTATCGCCACAAGTATCATCCCGGTTTAAACCAAGCTGGTCAAGTACTCCTCAAAATTATAATCGGACTTCTGTATATTGGTATAAGATTAGCATCAAATACCCGCTAAACACTAAAAAAAACTGGATACTTGAGTTTTTCGACCAAACAATTGATGATATAACCGCATATGTGCCTGCCGAAGACGGCCAGTATAAAATTGAAAAATTCGGGGCTTTACACAAGTTTAACGACAGGCAATATCACCATAAAAACTTTGAGGTTAATCTGAATATTTATCCGGGTAAGGAATATACTTATTATTTCAGAATAAAGTCACATCAAACAGCAGATATTATTATCGTACTGCGTTCAGTCAAATGGTTTATTCAGTATGCTTTAAATGAATATCTGCTTTTTGGCGTATTCTACGGGATGATATTGGTTTTTGCTTTTTACAACCTATTGATGTTTGTGGCGGTAAGGCAAAGGCAGTATTTGTATTATATATTATATAATGTTAGTGTGGGGTTTTATGAACTTTGTAATGATGGCATAGGTTATCAGTATATATGGCCAAACTCCCCTGCCTGGAATGAATATGCTTACGGGGTTGCTCTTTGTTGCGTGAGCGTATTTGCTTTAATGTTTACTGATAAATTGTTATTTGTAAGAGTAAAAGCACCCCGATTACATAAGTTAATAAACATAGTTATAGGCGCAAGAATCGTTTTTTTCTTTATCTGTCTTTTGGCGAACAAACAATGGTTCAACTATAAATTTTTAGAATTCGTGCCATTATGCATTGCTTTTTATACGGGTATTTATGTTTTTATTAGAGGATACAGGCCGGCCCGGTTTTTTGTAATAGGCTATAGCTTTCTATTCACGGGATTTGTGATAAAGTTATTGATCACTATTGGCCAACTTAATTTAGGCGCAATCACTTATTATAGTCTTAGCATATGTTTTATTTTAGAGATGGTTTTTCTTGCATTGGCATTAAGTGATAAGGTAAGAATTTTAAAAGGACAAAAAGATAAAGCACAGCGCGAAATCATCAAACAGTTAAAAGCCACCCAAAAGCTTAAAGAGTCTGTTAATATCCGGTTGGAAGAGCAAGTGCAGGAAAGAACACATGAGGTATTGGAGAAGGTGAACATCATAGAAAAGCAAAATGAAGACCTCAACCGTATTAATGGAATTTTGCAACAGCAGGCGGCAGATATATTAAGGATGAATCTTTTACTGGAAAAGGATAACCAGGAATTGCAAACCGGTTTTGAAAGAGTTACCCGCGATAGGATCATGTCTGCAGGAGTGGATTTTGAAGAATTCAGCACAATTTATCCGGATGCAGATAGTTGCTACAGATTTTTGGCAAACCTTAAATGGAATAATGGATATAAATGCCATAAATGCAGCAATACGCATTCCTTTAATGGTCATATGCCACACAGCAAGCGGTGCAGTAAATGCAGCTATGAGGAGTCGGTTACCGCTTATACCATATTTCATAATACACGTATTCCAATAACAAAAGCTTTTTATATGATATTTCTGGTTTATTCAAGTAACGGAAAAATATCATCCTATAAGCTATCTGAAATACTAACCATACGCCAAAGTACCTGCTGGGCATATAGTAATCGGATAAAAAAGCTGTTGTCGAGCCGTAAAAAAGCCATTAAAAACGACCCTCATGAAGGCTGGAGTAAGTTAGTGCTTGAAATTCATGAAGAATAAGCCCCCTATTCATAAATTTTAAAATCCGTAAAGTGCTCTGTTTTAATCAATATTGAAGGGTAATTATCCGTATCATAATTTGTTAATATTCCCCTTAGTTTCTCCTGTTTTTAGTTAATAATCAACATGTTAAAATGCCGTAAGTCAGGGTGTTGAACCGTATCATTTTACTTATAACTATTTAAATATCAATTATTTATGACAAAAAAATGTTAAAACTTTTTTTCTTTTTAATGATTAATGCATCTAATTTTACACCATCAATTAATGTGCCATTGGCATAAACCAAATTTTAAATCATAAAAAGATCTATGAAAAAAAAACTGACTTTATTTGTAGTCATCCTGTTAACTAGCTGTGCACTTGCCTGGGCGCAAACAAGCGCTGTTACGGGCATTGTCAAGGATGACCAGGGGGTAACTTTACCCGGCGTAACCATCACGGAAAAGGGCACAACTAATGCTGTTGTAACGGATGTAAATGGAAAATATTCTATCAAAGTTCCAGGTACCGGAACATTAGTGTATTCATATATTGGTTACGATAACCAGGAGCAACCCGTTAATAACCGGACAGAGATCAATGTAACATTGGTTACTACTAACAAGCAACTGAATGAGGTAGTGGTTGTTGGTTACGGTTCTCAAAGGAAAAAGGATATTACATCTGCTATAGCTACAGTTAGCACCAAAGATGTAAGCTCCAGGCCAATAGTCAACACGTCAGAAGTGCTTGATGGCAAGGCGGCCGGTGTTCAGGTGTTTAACGCATCAGGTGCGCCGGGTGGTGGCAACTTTAGCGTACGAATACGCGGAGCATCGTCACCAAATGGTTCTGAACCGATTTATGTTATTGATGGTGTTGTTGTACCAAATACCTCAAGTATCGATCCCAATAACATTGAGTCTATTAGTGTTTTGAAAGATGCATCAGCTGCGGGAATTTACGGCTCATTAGGCGCCACAAATGGTGTTGTACTAATTACCACCAAAAAGGGTGTTAAAGGGCAAACTAAGGTTGAAGTAAACATGTACACCGGTAAACAGCAAATAGTTAAAAAATTAAATATGCTGAATGCCCAACAGTACAAAGACCTGATAACTGATGAATACACTAATGCCGGGCAGCCAGTGCCGGCATACCCATCTAATTTTACTGCTAATAACAACTGGCAGAATTTAACCTACCACACAGCTAACCAAAGCGGAATAAATGTAGGTTTATCAGGTGGTACTGATAAAGGTACTTTTTATTTAGGATTAGGCGACCTGAACCAGGATGGAATTATAAACGGAACAAATTTTAAGCGTTATTCCATCGATTTAAGCCTGGAGCAAAAAATGAAAAGTTGGTTAACAGTAGGAACCAACATTGCTTACAACAGGCAGGACGGACGTACAGTAAATGATAATAGCTCTGCTAATCATGGTGGTGCCGTGCTGGGGGCATTATACACCCCTCCAATTGTGCCGATATTTGGTCCAACTGGCTTGTATCAAAACAATGTTGATAATTCATCAAACCCTTTGGATGATATTTATGCTAATGAAAATCATTATATAGCCAATAATCTATTAGGGAATGTACATGCTGAAATTACACTGCCATTTAATATTAAATACCGCTCACAACTGGGTATTTCATTAAACAACTATAATAATGATGCATTCACCAATCCTCTGTTAGATCAGGGAGCCAGCCAGGTTAACGGTATAGGCAGTAGTAGTGGTAATGAAACATTCCGTTATACCTGGGATAACACATTAACTTATTCAACAGTAATTAATAAAGTACACAGTATTACTGCTGTAATAGGAACATCTGCAATTGAAGAAAAATATACCAGCAGCTATTTGTATGGTACGGGTTTTCCTGCCGGGGTAACCACATTAAATGCTGCAAGTGCCAATAAGTCAATCTCAACTTATAAAACTGATTGGACAACAAGCTCTTATTTTGGGCGTGTTAATTATAGCTACAATGATAAATACCTGTTAACGGCATCATTAAGAGCTGATGGTTCATCAAGGGCTGGTATTAATAACCAATGGGGATACTTCCCGGCGGTATCAGGCGCATGGCGTGTTTCAAATGAGGATTTCCTGAAAAACAATAATTTCATAAGTGATCTGAAATTAAGAGCAGGTTACGGACAAGTGGGAAATTTACCACAAACGCTTTACAACAGTTATAGTACACTAAACCCTGCCGCTTATTTATTTGGTGGCACTAGCGCATCGGGTTATAACCCTACTAACCCTGCAGGTAACCCTAATTTAAAATGGGAATCAACAAAAGGTGTAAATGTTGGGTTTGATTTGTCCGTTTTACATGACAGGCTTTCACTAAGTGCTGATTTTTACAGCAAAAAAACAACCGATTTTATTTTCCCTGTTGTGATTTCATCTGCTGAGGGCGGTGCTGCAAACCTTAAGAACACCAATTTACCTGGATATGTATTAAATAGAGGTTTTGAGTTTTCAATAACCGGAAGAATAATAGCCCAGTCTGACTTTTCATGGACAGCCACATTGAATGCATCATTCAATAAAAATCAGGTTAATGGCATGCCATCAATATTAGATGCCAATGGAAATAGTGTTGATCAAACCTTTCCTTTCGGCGGTATAGCATTTGGTGGCAGCGGTAATGCAACCAACTTGTCTATTGTTAAAAACGGCCTTCCTTTAGGCGCATTTTATGGTTATCAGTTTGCTGGTGTAGATCCGGCTAATGGCAATGCATTATATAAAACCGCAAACGGTGGTACAACAGCCAACCCAACATCGGCTGACGAAACTTACTTAGGCAGCGGTTTACCAAAGGCAGTATATGGTTTTTCAAACACTATTACTTACAAAAATTTAAGCCTGGACTTCTTATTTGACGCTGTAGCGGGTAATAAAGTATTTGATGCTACAAGAGTGGAAACAGAAGGTATGTATATATCGGGCAATGCAAGCACCGCCGTATTAAACCGCTGGAGAAAACCTGGAGATATTACCAATATTCCGGCTGCGGTTTATGGCGGTACTAACAGTGCCGGGGCTTCTACAATACTACCATCCTCCCGCTTTATTGAAGACGGTTCTTTTGTGAGATTGAAATCAGTATCATTAAGCTACACAATCAAAAATAGTACACTTGATAAACAAGGGATAAAAGTGCGTTTATTCGCAACCGCTCAAAACCTGTTCACTATCACCAAATACAAAGGTTATTATCCTGAAGTAAACTCATTTAGCGGAAGTTCACAAAACGGTGGTACACTTGGCGCGCCAAGCTCAACAGCTGTTGGTATTGATTATGGGACGTATCCGCAAACAAAAACGTATACGGCTGGCTTGAATGTATCATTTTAATACAATCCTAAATTTTAAGAAAATGAATAAATATCATAAAATATTAACAATTGCGATGTGTGTCACAATTGGCCTTATATCTGCCTGTAAAAAGGACTTTTTAAATAAGCAACCTATATCACAGGGTACAGCAGGCAACTATTATAAAACAGCAAGTGATGCTGAAGGCGGGTTAGTAGGGGCTTACCAGCAAGCTTTTTTAAATGACCAGTATTGGGTATGGGATTATACGACTAATGGCGACGCAAGGGCTGACAATTGCTACGCGGGCGGTGACAACCCGGATAATTTTGGCGTTGATAACTTTAGTGTAACGCCAACTAATGGAAATATTACCCGTGATTGGCAAGGATTGTATCAGGATATCTATGCGGCAAATATCGTTTTGGATTATGTGCCAAAAATTCCTGCCACTCAATTTACCGGAAGCAGGCAAAATGAGATTCTTGGAGAAGTTAAATTTATAAGAGCTTTATTCTACTTCCAGCTGGTTACAACTTATGGCGATGTTCCTTTGATTTTGTCAACCATTAATACACCTTCCAAGCCATCAAGAACGGCTGCAACGACCGTTTATACCCAAATTGAAACAGATCTGACCGATGCCGAATCTGCATTGCCGGTTTCGTTCCCGAACGTGGGTCACGCTACTAAAGGTGCTGCACAGGCTTTATTAGCTAAAGTGTATGCCCAGGAAGGTAAATATCAGCAATGTTTAGACTATTGTAACAAAGTAATCAATAGTGGGCAATACTCGTTGGTGCCTAATTTTGCTACCTTGTTTGATGGAACTAAAAACACAACGGAGTCGATATTTGAAATACAACACTCAGCCGCAAGCGGTTTTACCACATATAATGTATCATTATATCTTCCTGCTCAATTTGGTACCTATTCGTTTAAGAAGTTCAATCTTCCAACAAATGACCTGATTAACCTTTATAGATCTCAAAACGATAACATAAGGTTAAATTCCTCAGTTTATTTAGCTGCAGTAACTGCAGATGGTTTGGCAGCAGGTGACCCCATTCCGCCTCCATATACAACAAGTTCGGTTACTGTGCCTTTCTTGTATAAATGGAAAACCAATATATCGCAATTTGGCGGTGGTACAGACAATACCATACTGTTACGTTTAGCAGACATTATATTGTTAAAAGCTGAAGCATTAAACCAGTTAGGACAAACACCGGCTGCAATTCCTTTGCTAAATCAAATCAGGACGCGAGTTCAGCTGGCTCCTACAACTGCAATTTCTCAAACTGATGTTGCGTTGGCTATATTAAATGAGAGAAGAATGGAATTGGCTTTTGAAGGCAATCGCTGGAATGATTTGTTAAGATATGGCAAAGCATATACCATCAGCTTGATGAGTAGCCAGGTTGATCCTTTCGGAAAACCGCTAAACTATAATGTAACACAAAATAAATTAATCTTTCCTGTTCCGTTTAACGAGATACAGTTAGATGGGAATTTAACTCAAAACCCAGGGTATTAATTAACTAATTTAAAAAGCCGCAGTTGATCAATTGCGGCTTTTTTGTTATCATTATTTATACCATTAATTACGCTAACTATTATTCAAATAAGATGCATAACTATAAGTACCTCTTTATTGGTTTAGTAATTGTACTAGGTTTACGATCACTTAACGCTGATGGTCAAAAAATTAAGTCGGGGGAAACGAAACCCCAGTTATGGCTCACAGATCCTGACCATGCAGTGCTTTTCAAGTTGCAAAATCAAAGCTTTAAGCAGATAAATACACTTAAAAGTATCCCAACAATAACCATCGATAAATCAAAAACCTATCAGCAAATGGATGGATTTGGATTTGCTTTGACGGGTGGCAGTGCTATGCTTATCAATAAAATGAGTGCTGGCAAACAGGCTGATTTATTAGAGGAGTTATTTAACGCTAATAAAAACAGCATAAGTGTCAGTTATTTAAGGATAAGTTTAGGTGCATCAGATCTTGACGATCATGTATTTTCATATGATGACCTGCCTGCCGGTGAGACGGATGCAGATCTCAAAAAATTCAGTTTGGCTAATGATAAAAATGCATTAATACCTGTATTGAAAAAAATACTGCTTATAAATCCACGTATTAAGATACTGGCATCGCCATGGAGCGCGCCGGCATGGATGAAAACGAATGACAGTACCGGTGGGGGCCATTTAAAAACGGAATACTACCTTACTTATTCGCAATATTTAATAAAATATATAAAAGGAATGGCAGCCAATGGTATTCCTATTGATGCAATTACGATTCAAAATGAGCCGTTAAATCCTAAAAATAATCCAAGTATGGTGATGGAAGCGTCTGAGCAGGACAATTTTATCAAAAACAACCTAGGGCCCGATTTTAAAGCAGCTAAAATAAAAACCAAGATCATACTGTATGATCATAATGCTGACAGGCCCGACTATCCGATTACCATTCTTAATGATCCTGAAGCCAAAGAATATGTCGACGGATCGGCATTTCATTTATACGGCGGCAAAATAGAAGCACTCTCTGAGGTGCATAATGCACATCCGGATAAAAACCTATATTTTACAGAGGAGTGGGTTGGGGCACCTGGCAAT
>FTJA01000004.1_pt4 | contig 9821 bp, 12 predicted proteins | sample 1689021 | NCBI WGS metagenome assembly FTJA01 (sample SAMEA3914874, study PRJEB12502) | metagenome | biome: forest; material: soil | place: Canada | collected 2011-07-03 | depth 0.3 m | reverse complement strand
CGCGCGCTCGGCGGCGGCCTTGGTGAAGATGACGCGCTTGCCCTTGGAGCCGTGCGGGGCCTTGTCGGACGGGCTGTCGAGGCGCGACAGAACGCCGGAGAACGGCATGCGGTTGGGGTGGCCATAGACCTCGGGCATGGCCAGCGCCATGGCAGCCAGGCTCTCGCCCTCGAAGCGGACGCCTGACGCCTGCATGCGATACCCCTTCTCTTCGGCCCAGTTTTCATTGAGCGGTTCGTGGATTTCTGGGCCGAAGACCAAGTCGCCGGTGAACGGCGCGACGGTGGACGGGTCCAGGTTACCGGCGTCGTAGCTGATCGTGATGTGTGGCTGGTAGCCGTCCCAATCCCAGGACGCCCCCGCGCCCATGGCTTCGGCCCAACGCGCCTCGAGCTCCGGGGCCTCGATGTGCAGGACGACCGCGCCCTTGTCACCGAGCGGCCCGACGTGACGGGTGTGGCCGTCGGGGTCCTGGCCGGCCGAGGCTGTCGCCTCTACCGGCGTCAGGGTCACGGGCGAGCGAGAATACACGATGGTGGCGTGCATCTCTTCGGGCGGCGTCAGGTTGGTGAAGCCCTGCTCCAGGGCCCATGCGGTAAGGGCGGCGGCGGAGTCGGGCGTCAGGTTGCGGCGTACATAGAGGCCGCTTTCACCCGCCGCCTTCATCTCCCAGTCCGCCGTGTTCAGGCCGAGCTCCTTCGCGCGGGCCACGATGCGGCGCTTGGCTTCCGCCCGCTCCTCGTCGCTGAGGCCTTGGGTCCGGTCGACCTGAGACCAGGCCATCCGGACGTGGCGCTCATCGACCATGGGCAGCGCCCGCTTGGACGGGACCGCGAAGTCACTATCGGGCAGCGCCCGGCGTTGAGCGCTGGTGAGCGACATTCGCTGTCTCCGTCCGGCCTAAAGCGCGGCCTTGAGGCGTTCGGCGATCAGCTTGCACACGCCGTCGACGCCATCTTCGAAGTGGTGGAGTTCGCCCTTGAGGTAGGCGACGAGCTCGGCGACCCGGAGTTCCACGGCGTCCAGGGCGGCAGAAGCCGCGGCGGGGCTTGAGACAGGAGCCGGTTCGGGCTGCGGCTGGTCTTCCTCGGCTTGCGCCACAACCTCCGCTGCCGGGGCCTCTTCGCCCTCGGAAGTGGGCTCATCGGTCGCGTCGGGCGCTTCGATCTCCGCCGACGACGCAGCGTCCCCTCGGGCGGACTTCAGGAGCTTGTCGCGGCCGGTGCGCGGATGCGGGCTCTTGCCGTCGCGGTCCTTGATAAAGGCTCGCAGATCGTCGTCGCTCATCGCGTCGAACTGGTCGGGAGCGGGCGTGTCGGCAGTCTCGGTAGTGGCCTCGACCTCGCGCTCGGGCGGGATCATGACTTCGGTTTCGGTGTCCGTCATTTCGGAGCCCTTACGCCAAGATCGTGATGTCGGCGGTCCCGGCGGCCAGGGTGCTGGCGGCCAGACGCGGCGAGAAGTTCACGATGAACCCGGGCTGGGTCTTGGCGGTCACCCAAGCGGTGGCATCGCTGTTGGGCTCGACCTGGACGGCATAGCTGGCCGGCAGGGTCATGCCCGTGATGTCCATGGCCGAGGAAGCGCCGGCGGCGGAGGTCACGGTCACGGCGCCGGGCACGGCGGGGGTGACGGGCGTGCCGCCGGAAACGCCAGCGGTCACGAAGCCCACCGGGTAGTTGGAGCCGCCGGAGCCGACGGTGTAGCTCACCACGCCCATGGCGGCGGACAGGTTGAGCGTAGCGCCGGTAAGGGACGCGCCGGTCACGGGCTCGGCGGTCAGGGTGGACGGCATGGCCGTATAGGCGCCTGCCACGGTGACGGACAGAACCGCGGTGATCGCGCCGCCAGCGACGGTCACGCTGGCCTGGAACTTGGTGCCGGTACCCGTCGTGCCGGTGACGGTCTGGGTGCCGTTCGTGCCGCCCGAGCCGCCCGCGGCCACGGTCGGGTTGACCACAACGCCCATCACGGCCGTCGCAGCGCCGCTGGAGCCGGTGTTCTTCGCCCCGCTGGCGGGGACGGTCAGGGCGACCGTGGGGATGGTCTGGTAGCCGGCGCCGGGGGTGCCCGCCGCGATGGCCGAGATCGCGCCGTTACCGGCGGGCGTCACCATGTCCTTGATCAGGCAGGCGTGGAGGCGATCGACCATCGCGAGGGCGGAGCCGCCCGGCATGACCGAAACCGTGTGGATGTCGATGGACATGGGTCAGCTTCCCTTGGGTTGGCTGGGCGACGCGGCGGGCGCCGGAGGGTTGAGTTCGTCGTCGAGCACGACGGCGGCCCCTTGCGCGGCCTTGGTGGCCAGGTCCGTCTCGCACTTGAGAAGGTCGCCGAACTTGCTCTTGAGGGGCGGCAGGCCGCGGCGCTTGCGGTGCTCGTTCGGGGTGACGAGGTTATTCTGGTAGTCCTTGGCGTAGGTCTCGCTGAGCGCGCCCTCATCCTCGGCGTCAAGTTCGGGGAACCGCAGCTGCAGCTGAGAAAAGCCGAGCCGGCCCTGGATCGCCTTACGGGTGATGGACGCGGCCACAAGGTCGGCCATCGGCTTGATGGCGTGTTCCATGTCCCGCTGCGCCATCACCTCGGCGGTGTTGCGGTTGACGTCGCGTTCGACGCCCAAGTTCATGGGCGACAGGTCGAAGGCGACGGCGACTTCGGTCTTCAAGAACTCTTGGTAGGCCAGGAACAAGCCGGCATCGCCCTCGGGGTAGAGACGCTTCACGTCGCTGCCCTTGGACGAGATGATCGGGGTCTTGCCCTGCCCCTCGATGTCGTTGGTCCAATAGGACCGGAAGGCCGCGAGCGCGTCCTTGTCGGCGCCCTCTCCGAGATCCAGGAGGATCGACGGTCGCGCGTTGGTGGTGATGTTGCCGGCGAATTCGCCGACGCCAAGAAGGCGGCTAATGCTTTGGAACGCGACTTCAAGGGGTCCAAGCCCGAACGGGCTCGCCGTCGTCGGATTGGGCCGGATGTACATCAGTTCTTCATCGCGCAGCGGGATCAGCTGGGCGCCGGTGGAATAGGCGCTATAGCCGAGGCTCTGGGCGTAGCGGGCCTCGGCTGGATCGCCGCTCCAACCCGGATAGACCTGGATCGACAGGCCATCGGTCGGCCACATCCACAGCGGGCGGGACGCATCACCACCCAGCTGCAATTCAGCCGCCCCTGCGCCGCAGAGCGTGTCCTCCACCACTTGCTCGACAAAGGTGCGGAAGCTGTCGTCGTTGTTCGGCTGCTCCAAGCAGCGCCGCGCGATTTCGATCTGACGCTCGAGTTCGGGATTCAGATCGACGCCGCGGATCGGCACGACCTCCCACTCCAGCATGGCGATCGGGTTCTTGATCGCGTTGATGGCGCGGCGGGCGTACGGCGTGCGGCTGAAATACCGCAGGTTCTGCGGGGTCGGCTTAAACACCGGTCGGTTCTTCGCTGCGCCAACCGTCTGCAGCCACCAGTTCGGAAACTGCTGGGTGTCGCGCAACGGTTCATTGCGCCGGCGGCCAGGCCGCAAGCTCTTTAGCCAGCCGGGAAGAGCCATATCAGGCGAAGTCGAACTTGTGGCCGGCGGAGATGGTCAGCATGTCGAAGGCTCCGCTCGCCGCGTCTACTTGGTCGTCATGGGAGCCGCTGGGGAAAACCTCCAGTTCGGCGAGGAAGGCTTCGTTCCAGGCACCGCGGATCAGGAACACGTTCCCCGCCTCGGCCTGTGCCGCGAACGGCGCGGCGCGGACCAGCTTCGATCCGGTTTCGCGCTCGGACTGGACCACGTATCCGGCTAGCGCCCTGATGAGGTGCTGAACTTGCATCTTGCCCGCCTGACCCGGGTCCTGCGGAAGGCCGATCCGCACGTGCTTGTCGTCTTGTGCGGCGGTCCCGGTGATCGCCTGCTCCACTTGCATGGGGGAGCCGCGGAAGCGGCGCACGTCTTCGATGTAGTAGAGCCCCGCCCCGTCCCGGGCCATCCGCAGACCCACGGTCCAGTCCGGGTCGGTCCCTGGGCCGGCGGCTGTGGCCGCCAAGTCCCAGCGCCTGACCGATTGGGCGCCAGCAGGAACTGCGGCGACAACGTTGAACCAGTAGCGCTGGAACATGCCCCCATCACGAGGCGCCGGCCGCTGCTGATACTGCCCGGCCCAGGAATAGGCGCTGACGTTCTTGAGCTTGTCGACGGCCTCCCGGGGCATCCGCACCGGGTCCATGAGCTCGCCTTCATAAGCACGAGGGTCGGACCAACCGATGGCGGTTGAGCACCGGCGCTCGGCCTCGAACTCCATCGGGATCATGAGGTGGACGAAGCCGAGATCCCGGGCCATCAAGGCGCCGGTCAGGTCCGCTTCATGGACGCGCTGCATGACCACGACGATGGCTGACGTGGTCTGATCGTTCAGGCGGTTCAGGCCGCCCTCAAGGAATAGGCGGACCGCGCTGCTCCGCTCGGCTTCCGATTCCGCGCCCTTCAGCGAGTGAGGGTCGTCGACCACCAGACGGTCGCCGCGCTTGCCTGTCACGGAGGCGAAGGGGACGCCCTCGCGCGATCCGGTCTGGCCGTTGGCGAAGCTGGTCTCAGCGGTGCGGGTGAGCACAACCCCTGGCCAGAGGGCTCGATACCAGTCCGACAGGATCAAGTCGCGGGTCTTGCGGGTGTCGCGCTTGACGTTCTCAAGCTCAAACGAGGTGGTCAGGAACCGCGTCGAAGGCTTGCCGAAGGGACCCCACTCCCAGGCCTGCCACAGCACCGAGACGATCATCGACTTCGACGAGCCCGGGGGCACGTTGATGATCAGCCACGGCGTCATCTGCCCGCGGGAGATCGCCTCAAGGTGCGAGCACATCGCGTCGAGGTGCCAACTCCACTTCAGCGGGTTCGACGGCTCCAGGACATGCCAAGCCTCTTTGACGAACCCGGCGAGCGACTGACAGCGCGACCGGATCGCGAAGAAGTCCGCGGCCAGGCGCTGGCGTTCAGCCTCAGCCCTCCGCTTCGCCCGCTCCGCCTTCACCGCCTCCAATGAGAGGCCCAAGGATGCCTTCGAGACGTGCAAGCTCGTCATCGCTCAGGCCGCTAAGGTCGACATGCTGGATGGGCCCGCCGTTGGGACCGCTGATTTCGGTCTGGGTCTTGTCGCCGTAGCGCTTCGGCCGGAGCTTGCCGGCCATCCATTTGCGGGCGTCGATGCGGATTCGCTTGTCGTTGGCGTCCAGCTTTTTGTCGTCCGCGATGTCCGCGATGTCGTCGAAGTAGCTGTCGGCCTGCGTTTCCCGCGCGCGCCCGTACTGGTCCGCGAACTTGGGGTAGGCGCCGAGCCATCTGAACACCGCAGCCTTTGTCGGCATCGACGGAGCAGCGCAGATAGATCGCAGGCTCTGACCGTCGGCCAGCTTCTCGCAGATGTCGTCGGCCAGTTCCTGGCTGAACTCGGTCGGCTTGCCCATGAGGACGTCGGCCGGCATCTGCGGCTCCTTGGGGTGATATACGGTTGTCAGGTTTGGCGGCGCGGGTTGATATCGGTGATATCAGCCACGGGAGGGCCGGATGTTCGATGCAAGGCGGGACGCCATGATGCGGGACGAGCGCGCCAAGATGACGCTCGAGGAGCGACAGGTTGCGGCGGCAGAACAGATTGCCGATACGCTCTACGCCATTCACACTGAACTGCAGACCTTGCGGCTGGAGTACCAGGCGCAGAACCGAGGCGGCGCGGGCGGCGGCCGGCGCTGAGCTCAGCCCGGAATGGGCGGGGCAGCGAACCCTCTGACCCTGGCCTCTGCGCCATTGGCGAAGCCGAATCGGAGATGGGTCGCCGGGCTGCGGCGGAAGGCTTCAACATCATCAGGCGCAGCCGTTGGGCGCACCATCTCGTGGGTCTTGATGGTCTTGGGGTCGGTGTCGTAGCGGGCGAGGCGGGTGTTTGCGCCCTGCGGGGTGACGGAGACGAGGACCATCAGGCGTGGATGACGCCGGTAACGATCAGCAGCTCGACGGTGGAGAATATCGCAAGGAGTCCCCACGACACGGCGGATACGAGGCACATCGCGCGGGCCATGCGATCTTCGGTCGGGCGCATCATGGTCCCTCGCGGTTGAGTGTCCGCCCCTCGCCTACGCCCCCAGCCTGACAGACAGGCATCGCGGCAGGCAGCCAGTCCCGTCTCTTTCGGGGCGCTGGGTGGCGAGGGGCGGCGCTGGTCCCGTGACTCCACGGGCGCATATCCCCGGCGGCCTGGACTGGAGCCAGGGCGGGGATGACTGAGCCCGAGAGCTTGGATCAGAGGCCGGCTCGGGCTTTGGTTTTGCGCGGGCTGGGATGGTCCGTCCGGGCAAGCCTTGGGTGATCCGATCCAAGGTCGTCAGCGTTGCCGCCGCGCAAAGGTGGAGCGTGTTCGGGAGTCGAACCCAAAACCGGCGCGTCGTCAGACGGGCGCTCCAGACCTCCGAGGCCACGCAAACTGATGCGGCGGGGATGTTCCGGCCGAAGCCGTGGTCGTTCAGCGCCATACCGGCCAGCTGCAGGCTGGTCGGCGTCTACGCCCGGGATACCACCCCTGACATCAAGCCCGCCGCCCACTGCACCGCTGCCAGCTTCCCGGCGTACGCGGCCAGTGTTCGAATTGGTCGCCGGTGGCCGTCAGGCCGCGCGAACTGCGCTCCGGCTGAAATGGAAAAGGCCCTCGGGGTGAGCCGGGGCCTTGGGGTCAGGCGCGAAACCGCCCGATGGGCTATAGATGCTGCCGATTGCCGATACGGTCAAGCATGATTTTTTCGATGGATCGGCGGGCCCGGTTCGCCAGTTTCCCCGTCGCAACCATTTCTGTAACTACAATTACCCTTGACCACACCGGTTTATGTAGTTACAAGAATGTATGCTCCAGTTCGACCCCGACAAGGACGCCGCGAATATCGTCAAGCACGGCATTTCGCTCGCCCGCGCAGCCGACCTGGAAATCCTGGCCCGCGTTTCGGATGATCGTTTCAGCGAACCCCGCTTCCGCGCCTATGGCCTGATCGACGGGCTGGCTTACTGCCTCGCCTACACGATCCGGGCTGGCGCGGTGCGCGCGATCAGCCTTCGCCGGGCTCACCAAGAGGAGATGGATCGCTATGGCGCCTAAGCGGATGACCCCGGCCCACTCAACTACCGACCGCGACAACCCGACCTGGACGCGGCGTGACTTCGCTCGCGCGTCTGGGCCCGAGGCCCTGTCGGCTGAAGAACTGGCCGCGTTCCCGAAGACCAAGTCCAGGGGCGGTCGGCCTAAGCTCGACAAGCCCAAGGTGCAGGTCACTCTGCGCCTGGATCCAGACGTGATCAGCCACTTCAAGGCGGCCGGCGCCGGATGGCAGTCGCGGATGAACGACACCCTGGCCAGCGCAATCGGCGGCCGGATCGTCGTCGGTGTGGGCAAAGGTCTGCTGGAGAGCGGCGACAATGCCGTCAACGCCCGGACGACCGCTGCCGCCAAGGGTCGGACGCGAAATAAAGGGAGCGCCTTTCAGGGCGTGGCGGCTGAGAAAAAGGACTCGGGAAGCGAGCGCGTTTCCGGGCGCGTGGCGCTCCCACTGGGCCCTCAGCCGTTCGTCTCCAGGCTGAAGGGCGACAAGAAACGCTAGGCCAGATTTGACGCGGTGCGCCGTCGGCCAGAAGCCGACTGGATGATCCACATCACCATCCAGATCGATCCGGGCCACATCCTGGTTGGCGTAGCAGCCCTTCTGAGTTTGGTCCGTCGGCTTCGACGCCGATGATGATCCGGACAAGACGCGCGCACCCGCAAATTGTCGGCGGGTGCGCGCGTCTACCTCATTGCATCCCCCTATGATCCGCCACCACGTCCAGCGCCACGATCAGCGCCTCGGTGTTGAGCTTCCGGTTCTGGCTCTTGCCGCCGGAGATCGCGTTGATGGTGCGGCCCTCGCCCGCGACCAAGCGGAGCGCCGTGAGGCCGCGACCGTTGCGGCACTCGACCATGACCTTGGCCTCGACAGCTTTGCGGGTGATCTGATCGAGGCCCCAGTCTGAGGCCTTCCGGTCCTTCATCTCGCCCATCGGCCGGTCGCCCCAGGACGCCACGCGGGCGCCGCGCTGGGTCCGTTCGAACAGTTCGCGATACCAAAGCGCCGCGGCCTTCTGGATATCGTTGAGGGGGAGGCTTTCCAGGCCATCGCGGCAGGTCAGGCGAATGCGCCCCGTGGAATCCACCTCCACTTGCTTGCGGCCCTCGGTCCTCAGCCGCTTACGCTCCGCGATCAAGGCGGTCACGATGTCGGGGCGCCGGACCAAGCCCACCTTCATCACGCTCAGCAGATTCGCCAGCTGCCTACGCCGGTCCATCCGCGCCCGCCGCTCCTCCAGCGCCAGGGTCTCCACCCTCCCCCGGCTGACTTCGGCGCGGTCGTTGGCGGCGATGGTTTCGAGCTGCAGCCGGTCCATCTCGGCCCGGTAGTCGGCGCGTTCGTTCTTCTCCTCGTTGGTCATGCGGCCGTAGCCGGTGACGCGGCCCGCGACGATGCGGCGGCGGAAGTCCTTGCGACGCTCGGCGCTGGCCAGCTTGGCCTCGGCGACGCGGAGGCGCTCGCGCTGGCCCGGGGTCATGCGTGCGAGGTCGAGACGCACGTCCTCAGGCTTAACGGGCGCAACCCGGTCGAACTTATCCATGACCGGAGCCTTGGACACCGTGCGCGTCCGGTAGGGTTCGGCATCCCGCGGCACGCCAGCCCATTTCCCCGTCTCCAGGGCCGCAGGGGCCAGCGGAAGGGCCCGGAACAGGTCATCGCACGGCGCAAGGTTGACCGCCTTCACGTCGTACTGCCCGCCGGCCAAGTCGAGGAAACTGCAGGTGCGCATCGCCTCGCCGGAGTCGGGATGCTCCCACGTGTCGGACGTGACGATCACCCGCTCGGATTTGCCGTCGTCGACGAACAGCGCCGGGCCGCCGGTGCGGATCGTGGCCGTGGCCTTGGGCGGCACGATGATGTGGCCGAGGTCGGTCAACTTAGCATAGCGCCGGTCCTGCGCCGTCACGCCGTGGCCGTCCTCGATCTCGCGGAGCAACTGGCGGCCATAGTCCCTGAGGCCCGCCGCGTACCACGTCGTGGCGGTGTCGATCCGGCCCCAGTCGTCGGGCGTCAGACCCACCTCGGAGGAGCGGTTGACCATGGACAGGGAGCCCAGGTGGAGGGTGATGGCTTGTTGCATCAGAAGGCGCCCTTGAACGTCATGTCGTTCTCGGCGCAGTAGCGCCGGAACGCCGCCTCGTGCAGTTCGCCGGGCAGCATTTCGATGCTGTGCCCGACGGTCCCGCCCTTCCAGGAGCCCTTGCGTTTGCCCGTCTCGCCGGAAAACCGAAGGCCGAGCGAGCGCTTCACCATCGGCTTGGTGAACCACGACAGCCACTTGCACCAGCGATCGCCCTTGAGCCATTCCCGCTCCTCGATCTTGGCCGTGGCGGTCAGCGCCTCCCCGTCGAAATCCAGAAAGGCGAACGTGGCGACGGGGCAGTCCTCGTTCAGCGCCTCGTATAGCTTGCGGTCGCCCTCCGGTGCGTTCCAGCGCGGGTAGTCGGGCAGGTCGGCGTAAAGGGCGCCGTCGAGTCCGTAGAGGCTGTGGCGGACGTGGCGCCACTGAGTCCAAGGCAGGAAGTAGCCCTTGCGCTGCTCGGTGCTGCTATCGTGTGACTGGCGGCCGAACTTGATGTCCAGGAAGCCCTCGCCGCAGGAAAAGCCGTACTCACGCGGCAGGCTGTCCCAATAGCCGCTGGCCGATCCATTGCTCCACTCGTAGCGCGAGGTATCCACCCAGCGCCGCTCGGGGTTGATGAGCGGCG
>FTJA01000541.1_pt2 | contig 10048 bp, 8 predicted proteins | sample 1689021 | NCBI WGS metagenome assembly FTJA01 (sample SAMEA3914874, study PRJEB12502) | metagenome | biome: forest; material: soil | place: Canada | collected 2011-07-03 | depth 0.3 m | reverse complement strand
AGGTTAAACAATTGTTGTGAGTTGGGCTCCTGCTGTAATGGCAGGGGCTTTTTTGTGACCGGCTTGCCTTCTCAATCAAAAAAAATCATTTTACTCCCCCCGAGATAATTTTGCAATAAATACTTTTATTGCCTAATAATTAATTATTTCGTTAAAAATATGTATATTTAATTTTTACGATATTTGATAGATAAACATTTACCTATATAAAACTTTGGATATTGAGATTTTCACATTGGTTAAAGAGCAAGCGATTGAAGTATACGCCCTATTGCTCGCCCTTCGCGACTTTGCTTCGGGAAAAGGACTGCAAAATGATGTAGATAGAATAAACGCTTCCATAGCTGAAAATAAGTATATCCTGTCATTAGCCAACCGTCAGCTATCTGATCTTAAGAAGCTTGAAACAAAAAACAGGATAGGTTTTTTTGATACTATTAAAACCATGTAATACAACACAATAAACCACTATAATGCATTTGTTACAACCCCTGTTAAATTGATATCGATAGGCTGGCATGATGTTGGCAAGTATATCAACAGCAATACAGCTATGAAACGGTCTGATATACTTAAATAGCCTTGTATTGGCGTTCTTTAAGGATTTTTTACCACCGGTGAGAAAAATATATTGATAAATTGGGGCAAAATATTCCCGATATGTTTATTTTTAATTCCCGGATATCAATTAAATGTTTTATGAACCCCGGTTCATTTTGTTGCACCTAATCTAAACCAATATGTCAAAGCTTGTAATTATTGACGACGACCCGATCCATCACAAGATCATACAATTTATGCTGACAAAAAATGAGTTAGCAAAAGAAACAACGTATACTTTTGATGGCAAGCTTGTGCTTGACTATTTAGAGGAAAACCGGATGAAGATAAGTGCGCTCCCTGATTTTATATTCCTGGACCTGTATATGCCTAACAATAGCGGATGGGATTTTTTGAACGGATTTCAGAAAATTTATAAAACCCTGAAAAAAGAGATCCAGATTTATGTGGTTTCGTCATCCATTTTCCAGATGGACATTAATCGTTCAAAAGGATATCCTTTTGTTACTAACTACATTACAAAGCCTTTAATGAAAAATGTTTTTGATAATATCAGGGGCGGAAATTTAAAGTTATCACTCGCGCAGCTTAACTAAGTACACATTAATTTAACCATTCATATAATAAAATACCTTACCGGAATCGGTAGGGTATTTTATTTTTATCCCGTTTACAGTCCGATAAGCTGCCACCGGTATATTAACTTAATAATAAACAATGTACTTTTGGGTGCCGGGTGAATACCTGCCTGAATGAATATTGCTGTTAAATGAAAGATAATAACAAGCCCTACTATATCCTGCTGTTTGTACTTGCGCTTGTGGTTAATTTTGCCGGCATCAATGTAAAATTCTTTACTGATGACCCCGGCCTGTATGCCTCTATCTCTAAAAATTTACTGTACCGCAAAGATTTTTTTGAACTATTTACTTACAACCAGGATTGGCTGGACAAACCCCACTTTCCATTCTGGATAGTGATGTTAAGTTTTAAATTATTTGGCATTACAGCTTGGGCATACCGCTTACCGGCTTTGCTCTTCTTTTTACTGAGCTTGCTTTATACCTACCTTTTCAGCAAAAAACATTATGGGCATGAAATAGCCTGGATAGCCGTTTTGATACTTGCTACCTCGCAGCATGTGGTTATGCTTAATACCGATGTAAGGGCCGAACCTTACCTGATGGCCCTGGTGATAGGCAGCATATACCATATTAGCCGCCTGGAGGAGCGTTTTACTTTTGCCGACCTCTTATTAGCCGCTGTTTTAACTGCCTGCGCTATAATGACCAAGGGGATATTTGTGATAGTAGCTATCTATGGGGCATTATTCGGACAGCTTATCTTCCAAAAAAAATATAGGGGAATATTTCGGCTTAAATGGCTATACCTTATCCTGCTTACATTCATTTTTACACTCCCCGAGCTTTACGCTTTATATACCCAGTTCGACTTGCATCCCGAAAAAACTGTTTTTAACAGGCATAATGTATCCGGCATCAAATGGTTTTTGTGGGACAGCCAGTTTGGACGATTTGTAAATAATGGTCCCATAAGCCAGCAAAAAAGATCAGGTGATCTATTTTTTTACCTGCATACCCTGTTATGGGCTTTCGCTCCCTGGTGCCTTTTGTTTTATTATGCTATTTATAAAAACCTAAAGGAAATGTGGTTTAAAAAGAAGCTGGTGGAATATTATACCATCAGCGGGGCACTGTTGCTGCTGCTTCTTTTTTCCCTATCACGTTTCCAGCTACCATTCTATACCAACACTATTTTCCCGCTATTTGCGGTTATTACGGCTCCGTTTTGTTATAACGGATTAAGCCGGTTTGGATCTGCCTACCGATTGGTAAGTCTATGGGTCTATACCGCAGCACTAACTTTAGCTATCCTGGTGATCCATTATTTTTCAAAGCCCGGCCATACCATATCCTTTGTAATTGATTGTTTACTATTTGGCTTGATGGCTATTATGATTATGGTCAAAGTAGGCAAGCCATATTTAAAGGCATTTTTGTTAACCTGCGCAGCGGCCCTGTTTGCTAATTTTTACCTTAATACGATCTTCTACAATATTGTTGCAAGTTATAACGGGCAGATCAAAGCAGCAGATTACATTAACCAGGATACATTTGATAATTACCATATCTACTCGCTTAAATTCGAGAACAATATTTTTCAGTTCTATTCCAAAAGACCAATAGATTATATCCCGCTGGATAGTTTCAAAGAGTTTAAACCTCTGGCCCATTCGGTTTTTTATGTAAATCATAAATCGATCGATTTTCTGCTACAGAACCACGCTGATTTTAAGGTGATAAAAGCATTTGAAAATTATCCCCAGGAAATTGTCCTTCCCGCTTTTATCAACCGGTCCTCCAGGAATAAAGTACTGGACAGCGTTTACCTGATCACTAAATAGGAGTTTGCTTTTTATTCCACCTTATACCGGTACACTTGCCTGCCTATATTGCCGGCATTATCAATACCCTCTACCACTAAGCGATAAGTGCCGTGCCCATCGGCATTATAATACTCAAAAGATGCATTGCCATCCTTATTCGTTGTCAGTTCGGGTGCCCAGAATATCGTTGTGCGTAAATCAGTCCGGTTATTTTTTTCTGACACGTTATCATATTTTGGTGAATAAAACTCGCGTGCAATGTAAAATCCTTTCACCCTGAATGCCAGGCTCCCTAATGCAGTCGCATCATTTTTTTCAACAGAATTGCCCGGGCGTGTGGTAATGACCATAACTCCCGCTCCGCCGTTGATACCATAAATGCTCGCATTGGGCCCTTTTAAAATTTCTACCGTTTCCACACTATTAGGATTAATATCATTAATGCCCTGCCCGGTAGCAATATATGGGCTGCCATCAAGAATTATATACATAGGTTCAACAGCCGTCTGTAAATTGGCCATTACTATATTGCTGGGTAAATATGGCGTCCCATTAATAAAATTAACTCCAGCCAGCAAACCGGATAACCCAATTGAAAGGGATGGCGCATTTTTGATGACATCGCCTTTTATTACCTGGTCAGCATGTCCTGAACCACCGTAATTTGATGACAGGTAATTATTTTTAGAATTATCAAACGAAATGCTCTTCTGTTTAACTAAATTTTTCGAATTGTATTTATACAATGCGTCCTGCATAATTCCCTTCGGGATACCTGTACGTGACGTAATAGCTAATACGCCTGCATTCCCGTATAGGCCATAACTATCCGCATTGCTGGCTTTTAATACTTCTACTTTCCCTATATCGGCCGGGCTTATATTGTCAAGATTAACATAGCTGCCAACTATTTTACCATCAACAACAATAAGCATTGGATCTTTAACAGCCCCACCCATCAGATACGGTATCCCCTGTATAAAATTGACGTCCCGGAGACGCCCATTCAATGCTGTTATCAGTGAAGCTGAACTTCCGATCTCATCACCGGATACTACCTGGTCCGCACGCTGTTCTCCAGTGGGACGGATGGCAATACTGTTGTATAATGTATTATGCTGCGCCTGGCTATTATTAAGATAGGTGATCATTGAGCGGTTTACATCACTTTGTAACCCCGGCAGTTTTTTATCGCCTGCCGCCGGCCAGGCCCTGTCAGAATATACGGTCAGAAACGTTGTACCCTTGGTTTTGGTTGATCCGGTGGCCTGCAACGTTAATAAAGAACTGTCGGCAAGCGGTGGCAGGTTGCTAAATTTGAATTTGCCGTCATTATCTGTCCTGTCAGCCAGCATACTGCTTTTATTTGAGCTTAATAGCATCACATCCATTTTGGTTACCGGAGATCCGGATGCTGTTTTAGCTATACCTGCTATCTCCAATGTTTTTTCGGGTTGGTAAGTAAACCCGGCATCATCATCACTTAATAATTGTTTCCAGGTAAAACGCCGGTAGCCTTGAGTAAGCATCAAATTATCCAGATCAGCATAAGTTTGGTTTGTATTATGCATAAAATAGTAATTGGGTTGCTCAATATATCCCTTCAGGTCCGAGGTAAGCAGCAGGTAGTTTAAAATTGTGTTTTCGTTATTCTCATCAAACTGCACTTTAGTTTCATCTATCACTGATACTGAAAAATGGCCTTCTACATCATTCCCTTTATCCTTTGCATTTATATTTATCGACACCCTTCCGCGTTTACTATTACTTATTTTATTAGCGTTTACAGTCAAATTCACCTGGTCTGGATTTTGTAAAAACAGCAGGCGCTCACTCAAGGGCTCTCCGTTTTGCGAAAACAACGTTACCTGCACTATTCCGGATGGAAACTGTCTGTTCGGGATATCCATACTCAGCCTGCGGCTATTTAGCTTAGTATTTACCGTATTAACAAATCCGCCGCCATAGATTACCAGGCCAATATTCTTATCAAAATTTTCCTGGAAATAAGCTTTATTACTACTTATCTCGATAGATATTTTATCCAATGTATCTTTTACCGCCAAAACTATACCCTTGCTTACCGGTGCCGGCAGGTCAAACGTATTTTGCGTACCATCAGCAAAAGTAACTTTGGCCTCGTAAGTTTTGCCTTCTTCTGGCTGAAGATAGAAGGCCCCCATTCCAAGATGCGCGGAAGTAAAGGTTGTTACCTGGTTATTCGTATTGTCAATCACGACTCCTTTTACATTTACCCCCAACCCGTTTGCGCCTATTGCTTTAAAGGCCACTTTGGATATGATGGCAGTTACCAATTCGCCTCCTTCCGGAAAAAATTGCAGATCGGCCTTTGCAGTCTGGGCAGAAGCCGTACTTTTAGTCGCTTCATTACTGATTATCGAGCCGACCGGAATGGCCTGATCAAAAAAGTAATCAGCAGCATTTTGCATGTATTTGGTATAGGCCCTCACCCGGTAGTTTCCTTTGGGTAATAAAAAAGGCAATGAAAAATCCCCCCAGGCAATGCCATTTACCAATTGCAGTTTTATTGAATTGACGACCCTATTATTAGGGTCTATCAGATCAACATGTAATATCCCGCTGGCATTTGTAAGGTCGTGATGCTCGCCAAGTGTAATGTATGCTTTAAAATAAATGGTATCGCCGGCTGCATAATAAGGTTTATCAAAATGCAGGTACGCTTTTTCAATAATATGATCGTCAGACAATTTCTTTAATCCTGCTACTGCATTTTTTATTACAAAATTATCATTCTGGCTATAAGCATTCAGGTTAAAGCAAACAGTGAACAGTGCGATGGTATAAATTATTTTTTTCATGGCAATAAGGTTAATTACTAAAGCCTCGCCTTTCCAAAATCGGAGAAGGCGACAAAACAAAAAACGATATCAGAAAAATGATCAATTATAATTGGCTGAATAAATATATAACTAAGTTTTTAATTTTCAAATTAATTAAAAATTTAGTTACAGAAATAGGCTACTCTGTATCAATAAATTAGAACATTTCGCAGATGATCATTTTTGAGCAGTAGCAGAACCAGAAAAAGGAAATTATAATTTTAGAACCAGTATTTGATTAGTTGAGCGGGGTGTTTTATTGCTCATCTTTTATTTCTTCCCAATAAACCGTTTCAAGATATATGCCGTTATGAATAGCTACCTGTGCCTTTATTTTTTCCAGTTCTTCTTTAATTTTTCCCGGCTCCAGGGCATCGCTTATGGAGTAATAGTAGATAACATAGCCTGTTTGGCTATTGACAAATTTGTAATGTTTATTGTTTTTTTTCATAATCAGGCCCTCGCCTTCCCGATTTATTAAACAACCAATACGGCCAGGAAAAGTTTATTATATACCCGCTTAAGATAGAAATTTCGAAGCGGTAAAACAAATTTAATTCGCAGATCGGAACAATGATGCTATAGCAGCCAGTTCATTATCGCCAATCAATTCGGGCGACTCAAATTGCTGCATGATCAATGCTTGCGGGAACAGGATACTTCCCCCTGTAGTTTTTACTATTATCCCATTATCAGATTCCGAATGGTTTTTATAACCGCCAATGGCAGGGTCATGCTTTTCTAATCTGATCAAAAGTTCCACTATAGCATAAGTAGGCAAGTTATTTTTGGGCATAGTGTCAAAAATACATCAACGGTTCAATAATTAATCATTAACTTTTTGTTAACAGCTAATGATTAATTGATGTAAAGCTAACATGCCGTCCGGCGGCGGAATCTTATTTGCCTCCCCCACTCTCAGGCGCAGGGGTATCATTATTATTGTTATTATCCTCTTTTTCTTTCTTAAACTCAAGTTTGCCAAACTTGTAACTCAGTGTAATGCCAAAAGAACGGAACGGCACCTCCCTCATGTTTGTTTGATAGAAGTTTGCTCCAGAGGTTGTCGATTTAAAATTAACGTACTGATTAAATGGATCAGTAGCAGTTATGCCGATACTTGCCTTTTTATTCCAGAACTGTTTACGCACAGCCATATTATAAAAGCTGAATGCAGGCCGGGTTCCCTGTATGGTTCTTTGAGATGAATTATAGTTTCCGAATAATTCGGCAGTAAGATCATGAGGAAACTGGTAGGTAGCATTTAAATTGATGCGGTACGTAAAACCGCTTACTTGCGGATTGCCAGGATTGGTGGTTATCCTGTCGGCAAACATCATGTTGCTGCGCAAATTCAATTTATCTGTTATCGGTACTGAGCCGAATAGATTAACGCCTTCTGTAGTTTCTGTACCTATATTATAGCGCTGGTTCAGATATACATCTGAGTAAGTAGTACCCTTGATATTTAAGGTATCATAATGTGTGGTATATGATTGCAGGTCGTTGGTATTGTACCGGTAAAATGCCCCGATATAAATATTAGCCCCCCCGTTGTATGATTTGTTGTAACCAAGCTCATAATTATGGCCTATCTCGGGTCTTAGGTTTGGATTACCGGTACTGATGTTATGCGGATCGCTGATATTATAGAATGGGTTCAGGTCGCCATAATTGGGGCGCTCTATACGGTAACTATAACTCAGTTTCAAAGATTGCGTTTCATCGATCTTATGGGATAATACCATTGAAGGCGCCAGTGTATTATATCCGGGGATATGAGTTCCGGGAAAATCAGCAGATGTTGAAGTGTACTCATCCCTCAAACCGGCTTTGCCATTAATAAAATTGTTAAACAAGGAGAATGTTGCTGACAGATAATAGGCATAAACCTTACGATTATAATTAAAGCCATAAGTTTGGCTTGGATTGGGCACAAAAGCCCCATTCAACAATGTATCGGTAACCACCGAATTATTAATGTTTTCAAATATCGTTTTGGCGCCGGTTTCAATGGTAAAATCCTTGCTTATGGGCTGAGTATAATCAATAGAGATGTCCGTTTCATGATCTTTTCCGGGGTTATTGCTCTGTGTACCTGATGATGGATATCCGCCATTAAGGTAATCCTGCTGCTGAAAGAATTGAGAACTGTTATTACCATAACTCGAACTATACAGCACATCAAGTTCCTGCCCCTCCTTTTGGAAGGTCTTTTTATAACTAAGGCTGTAGTCAAAATATTTCCCGCTGAAACGGCTATTAGAATTACGTACACTATGTATATCAGACACCGGATTATTATTGGGTATATCCAGTACGGTTGTTTCCTGGTTGGTTAACCCATAACTGTGATTGAAAAAATGATTATAACCGAATGAAGCCGTTAACGCATCTTTTTTTGTAATGTCCCAGTTAAAACTTAAACCGGATTGATAACCGCCCCGGGTAAAATTACTGTTCCCATTTTGAAACAAATGAGTAGAAGTATCCCTGGTTTTATTGTACGACAGGTTATCGGTAGTATTATTAGTCGTAGTATTGATCTGCTCGCTGCCGTTAAAAAATGCATTAACGCCGAAATTGCCTTTGCGCACATTTAAATTAACCGAGCCATTCTCGCGCCGGGTTCCCGCCGAAAGATTAACACTGCCGTTTACACCCTGTATTTTACTGTCCTTTAAAATTATATTGATAATTCCCCCGGTGCCGTTGGCATCATATTTAGCACCCGGACTGGTGATCACTTCAATGCTTTTGATCTGGCTTGCCGGTATAGACTGTAAGGCATCCGCTAAACTTGCACCAAATATGCTCGATGGCTTACCATTGATCAAAAAGCGGATGTTCGCATTACCCTGAAGCTGTACATTGCCATCAATATCAACTGTAACCTGCGGAACTTTTTGCAATACATCCGCTGCTGAACCGCCCTGCGAGGTAAGGTCATTGGCCACATTATAAACCATTTTGTCTATTTTGTTTTCTACAACCGGCGCTTTACCAACTATTTCAACAGTTTTTAACTGGTTTTGTATTGGTGCAATTAATACAGTACCCAATGCGATATTAGCATTAGTAGCACTGATTGTTAAATGATCCATGGTTTTTTTCTGATAGCCTATAAAATCAACCGCAATACTATACTCGCCAGGGTTTAAGTTAGTGATCGCAAAGCTCCCTTTTATATCTGTTACCACACCATTGATGGGGCTTGTATTTCCATCTTTAAAAACACTAACTGTAGCATAGTCAACGGGCTGTTTGGTAACGGCATCAATAACTTTACCGCTTATATTGCCCTTAGGATTATTATAAGGCTGAGCCTTTAAAACAAGTACCGAACACAGAAAAAATAGTAGTATAAAAAAAATTCGCATAATAGGTTTGATTATTAAAATCACGCGAAATTGGTCAGAAATTTTGGATTAAATCTGTAATTAGTGTTTTGTAGTGTGATTTTTACACTCCCTGGTGCACCGGCACCACAAGCACCACAGGGGCCACCTGCACCGAACGCACCAAAACAAAGATAATTCTTTATTAATAGCCCTTTACCGGTCCCGCTGCATAAGTGTCCTTACTTGTGGCCCGCATACTAAGTATCCAATATTTAAAAGAAATTATTTTGATTTGATAGCTGGGTGGCGATCGAACCTAAAATATCAAAACCAAAGTCCCGGAAATGATCAGCAAAGCGCCTAACCCCGATTTTAAGGTGATCGGCTCCTTTAAAAAAACGGCAGCTAAAATAATGGCCAAAGCAACGCTCAACTTATCAACCGGGGCCACCTGCGACACCTTGCCTACCTGCAATGCTTTAAAATAAAATATCCATGATAGTCCGGTTGCACAACCCGAGAGGATCAAAAATATCCAGTTGGTCCTGTTCAGCGCACCCATATTTTCTGCGCTCCCCTTATACAAGGCAATACCCCAGGCAATTATCAAAATAATTACGGTGCGTATAGCCGTGGCAAGGTCGCTGTCAACCCCTTTAATGCCGACCTTTGCAAATATTGCGGTCAATGCAGCAAAAGCTGCTGATAGTAAAGCGTATATCCACCACATGGCTAATTAATTATTGAATTAGTGATTTATTGATTTAATTGACCAAGCAATTGAGCTAGTCCTTATTGAACAACTCAATTATTGAATTAGTGATTTAATTAATGACTAAATTTTTGCCAAAGGTAAACACACAATCCTGAATAAAATC
>FTJA01000255.1_pt4 | contig 10124 bp, 8 predicted proteins | sample 1689021 | NCBI WGS metagenome assembly FTJA01 (sample SAMEA3914874, study PRJEB12502) | metagenome | biome: forest; material: soil | place: Canada | collected 2011-07-03 | depth 0.3 m | reverse complement strand
CAGGAACCGGAAAGAGACCATGAAATATTCCAGGAAATAGTTACTGGTGTACTGGATGGATTCTCAAGACCATTTCCGAAAGTAAAGGATCAGAATGATGATTTATTAAGAAAAAAGAAACGTAAAAATGAAAGATATGGAGGATACAGAAGATGAAGATTGAAGAATTAAGCGACAGGCTGAATGATACCGAAGCCGTATTAGCTCAACAGGGAAAACGGATAAAAGAGCTTGAAAACAAGGAAATAAAAATGCCGGATTATAAGCCGGAATTAAAGGCAATCCGAGATGAACTAGAAAACGTAATTCCCGAAGCCAAGCTTGATCAGCTGATAGCAAGATTGGTTAAAATAGAAAACCTGTTTGAAAAGCAGCCAAAGCAAGTTAACCGGCAATACCGTTTGCTGCTTTTTCCGGAAACCGACCAGGGACAATATTACAAGATCGTTTTTGGCAGGCTTATTCCCTGGGGAATTGCTTTTATGACGGCTACTTATCTATTTTTTCTGGCAGAAAACGGAATCGACGCCTGGGGCAATGTCCGGTATAACGACCAGTCGGAACAATGTGTCAAGGCCTGGCTATATATGAATGATCATGCCGGCAAGCAGGTTAAGAAAGCCATGGATCAGGCCTGGCAAAAAAGCTCGGATAGTAAGGGTAGTAAATAAGGATTGATTAACCTCTATTTTGTTTAAGCAGTTCTACTTTTTCACGTTCGCTTTGGAGTAGGCGCTCAAGCAATGCTACTTTTTCGTCATACAACTCAACTAATTTATCGATGGGATTGAAGGTGAAAATTGGATTGTAATTTACCAAGCCGCTTGTACCTTATTGGCTTATACCTAATTCTGAAGCCCGTCTTTTGTCAGATAGTTTAAACTGAGTACTAATTTGTCATAGGTTTTCAGGCCCTTTTTGGTGCCATAATTCATAGCCGCTTCGTACAGTAATAATACAGCATTCAAGTGGTCCGGGTGAAGGTTTGAAAACGAGAAATTAAGGCCGTTTTCAGCAGTGAACAAACCGGGATCATAACCCCCCAATACCTTTAATTTATCGCTGACAAAAATAAAACGGTTGGTAAAAGTCTTCTTTAAAAATACAACAACATTATTTTGTGCCGAGAATTCGTCCAGTACTCGGGCTCGTTTTATCCAGTCCTCTTCGTTCTCCGAATTAATATCTGTTGACGGCATAAGGCTTTTCCAGTACTCGGGAAAGAATTGTATTTTATCGTAGAATCTTTTAAATGATAATGGATTTAATTTATTCATAGAGCTTTGTCAAAATCACCTTAAATCAAATTGATCATCTTAGCAAAAGTGACTACAGCAGTTGTATCAATGCAATCGGCCTTTTTAATTAAATTCCGGCGGTGTGTATCAACAGTATGGTGGCTTATGCTCAAAATATCTGCGATTTTTTTGGTATCAAAGCCCTCGCTGAGTAATTGCAAAATCTTTTTTTCCTGTACTGAAAATGTCTTTATTTCTGTCAGACACTTTTGGTCGAAATCATAACCTATGATATCTATGCCCAACGGGCTTGAAATAACCAATCCTGCTGAATTTTCCTTTTTTATATGACTTACATTTTGTGCGAAATTTAATACCAGTTTGGGCTGCATATTTTCATCAGCTTCTACAATAATACATTGCTGTAGCGCCTGGATATATTTACCGGAAGCAGTTTTATACGAAAAATTGAGATTTATGACTTTTTTATCATGAGATTTTAACCCTTCTTTTAAACCATAATTCATTCCTTTTTCATAAAGCAAAAGCGCAGCATTTAATTGGTCAGGACGTACAAGGGTAGAGGAGAAATTAACACCATCCTCAGCAGTAAACAAAGCAGGATCAAAACCAACGAATACCTCCATTTTATCGCTCATGTAGACAAAACGATTGGTAAAGGCATTCCATAGAAATATTGCTACATAGTTTTGTGCTGATAACTGGTCTAATACCTGTGCTCTTTTTATCCAGTCACATTCTTGAACAGAATTTAAATCCGCTGCAGGCATCAGGCTTTTCCAGTACTCGGGAAAGGACTCAATTTTGTCATAGAAATTTTTGAATGATAAGGGACTTAACTTGTTCATTATATTTTTAAATATAAAATAAAATATTGTAAAATACTCAATTTGAGTATTGTTATGGATTTTAATTCAACATAGTTTTATGGCAATATAAAAATCAGGATGTCCGGATAGTTATCAAAGCAAAAGCTGCCTGGATAACCTATAAGAGAACCTTAACCCTGATCATTTTCTCTTTAGATCGTATCGAATAATAAAATTTACAGCAATCATAGGGTAAAAATACCCAATGATTAAGTGGTTTATACCTTAAAAAAAACGATGTTTTAAGAAGGAATTTGAGAAACGCTGGGGCTTATATTTTAATAATATCAGTTAAGACAGATGTAAAATGGACATAAACCCAAACAAAATGAAAACTCAATACCTCAAATTTTTTATTAGCGCTTTAATTGTTGCAGCGATTATTTCAGCATTTATAAGCTCGTGCAAGAACAATAACATTAATCCCATTATTAAAAAGGTCGCTCCTTCAATAACAAGCATAGCGCCCTCACATGCGCTGCCAAATACAGTAATTAGCATTATTGGTGTTAATTTTAACACTATGCTTGCAAATAATAGCGTAACCATCAACGGCATTACCGCAGTTATTGATTCTGTAAGCGCTACCGAAATTAAGGTTACCGTACCGCCAAACGCTACAACCGGTAAAATCAGCCTGGTTACAGGCGGCATAACCGTTACATCTCCATCAAATTTTACAGTTGATCTGACTCCGCCTGTTATTAAAAGCATAGTACCTGGGTTTGCACTGCCCAATAGTGAAATTAGCATTATTGGCAGTAATTTTAGTACTACGCTTGCGAATAACAGCGTAACCATTAACGGAGTTGTCGCCGTTGTGGATTCTGCAAGCGCTACCGAAATAGTTGTTACGGTACCGGCGAACGCGACCACAGGCAAGGTCACCCTGGTTACGGGAGGGGCAATACTAACTTCTCCATCAAATTTCACAGTAGCGTCGTCGATTATGGACCTTGGACCAGATAATTCACATTATGTCTATTTGGAACATATAGCCAGTACAATTAGTACTAATGATTATTATGGTGATAACGGCAGTGACACCGTGTACAAAATACAGGTAAGAACTACTACAATTTTAGCTGTGATTAATAATCCAGGAGGGAACACACTTTGGGGGACTGCGATGGATACGACAGGAAATGTATATGAAACAGGCCAAACCACCAGTGTTATATATAAAATAACACCTGCCGGGGAGGTAAGTATTTTAGCCGGAAATGGAACAGCAGGCCATGCTGACGGACAAGGCACTGCCGCTCAATTTTCCCATCCTATGGGGCTTGCTATTGACGCCAAAGGGAATCTGTATACAAATGATAACCATTATATACGCAAAATTACACCTGCAGGTATGGTAAGCACGATTGCGGGGAACGGCACAAACGGCTATAAGGACGGCCCGGCAAATACGGCAGAATTTGGCAATATAGAGGGTATCACTGTAGATGCTAAAGGAAATGTTTATGTAAGTGATAATAAGTATTTCAATATCCGTAAAATTAGTGCAGGGGCAGTAACCACATTGGCGGGAAGCGGCACATCAGGCAATGTTGATGGGCAAGGCGCTGCGGCTCAATTCTTATTTCCTCAGGCAATGGCTGCAGATGCTGCGGGGAATATTTTTGTAAGTGATAATGACCCTAATTTTTCCTCCGGACAAAATGTACGCAGGATAACCCAAACTGGGATGGTCAGTACCTTTTTAAGCGGGCATTTTCATTTTCCTGATGGGATAACATTTACCCGAAACGGTGCTATGCTGATTTGCAATACGCTAAACACGTATAATGGGGGGTATGTTTCTTGTGTGCTCTTTGGTAATTAGATACTTTTTTAAATGCTCGAATCGAGTGTTAATGCTGCATTTATTGGGACATACTTCTATAGCGTTATGACAGGATATCCGGACAATCATCAAAAGTAAAAGCTGGCTGAATAAGTATTATGAGAGAAAACGCTTCACAAGGTTAAACCATTTGTAATAATTAATAAAATGAAAAAGTTAAATAATTATTTCTTTCTAATAGTACTTACCGGTTTGCTGTCAACATCGTGCGGAAAAAACGGCACACAGGGGCCAATCGGTCCGCAGGGCCCGATTGGAGTGCAAGGTCCAGCAGGGGCTAATGGAACAAGAATTTATAGTGGTACAACTGTTCCCGATATGGCAACCGGTGCTGTAGGCGACTTTTACATTGATCTTGCTACAGGTATATTCTATGGCCCGAAAACAACTACCAGTTGGGGAAATGGTATATCTCTTAAGGGAGCCCCGGGATCTGCGGGTGTCAATGGAACCAATGGGACCATAATTTACAGTGGTAACACCCTTCCGGCAACAACGCTGGGCACCGTTGGCGATTTTTATATTGACCTTGAAACAGAAGTGCTATACGGCCCAAAAACGGCAAATGGCTGGGGAAACGGAGTGTCACTTATTGCAAATAATATACCTGTGTCCAACTTTAATTTCACAATTAATAACACTGGGTCTTTACCTGTTAACGTAGTTTTTTCAAATTCCGCAACAGGTGCTATTAGTTATTTTTGGGACTTTAACGATGGAGCAACATCGACGGCACCAAATCCACAACATACTTTTACCAGTAAAAATTCATACTTTGTTAAGCTAACTGTAACCAATGCCAGTGGAAGTGTCACTTCAACCAAAGTGATAAATATTTCAGGTTTTTTACAATCCTACACTTCGTTTGACAGTAAACCTTATAGTTTATATAGCTGGGAGGGTAAATATGTAACCATTTTAATGAGGAACCCAAATCTGGATCCCACAATCATGTACCACTGGGCCAATACTATGGATAGTTGTTATCTGTGGTATGCCTCTGTTACTGGCCAGGAACCCACAAAGTACACTGGTATAACTTATTTGAATAACCGATCGACTATAGCCGACGTTGCCACAACGTGCGGCGCCGGATGCGGTTATCTCGGTTATACAGGGATCGAGATGCAGAACACTTATACAGATAGAATGTACAACTATATTCTACAGAATAATGAGTACGACCAGGAACTTTTTTACGAATTTGGCCGAAACTTTTGGTTTTATGGAAATCAGCTCGCCTATAAAACCAACGACCCTGTTACAACAGGCTATGCGATTTTTATGCGGTTCATGGCAATGGATGCGCTAAAAGTAAATCCAGCACCATTTAATAACACACCCTGGGCTACTTTTAGAACAGATTTAGAGGGCTTAGTCGATATTTATCAAACCAATACTTCATATAACTGGAATAATACTTTAGGAGCAGGTGCCGGAGTTACAAACCCCCTTAATTTTGGCGCCGGCGATCTCTTAGCATCGTTTTTAATAAGGCTGCAACGTGACTATGGCGGTAATACCTTTGTTAATAAATTCTGGAAACAGGCAGGCACAATGCCTTCTGCTGTGACTACCCAGGACGCAGTTGACAATTTCGTTTTAGCCGCGTGTTATGCTGCAAATAAAAATTTAAATAATCTTTTTGTGAATACATGGCAATGGCCAGTTTCGTCAAATGCTCAATCACTGGCTTCAAAATACCCATGATGGGGTCTAGTAGTTTGATCCAGTGTTTCATTGGTTCGTTAAAATCAGAGAATCTATTAATCATAATAACGCTCATAAATCTAACCCGAATAAATTATGAACTACCAATCAGTTGAAGACATCACTCTGGTGTACCCCGGAAAGCAATTTTGAACAATTCTCGAAAAGGGCGATTTCCTGTGTCGAACGATTCGCTATCAATAATAATATTATTAACCTTATCGACAGCAAGGAGCTCGAACTGTCTCATTTTCATAACCGGCTGAATACGTTGTTTCACCAGGTTTATATGAGTAGTTCCTCCTTTGCCTTGGCAGGCTCAATGTGCGACAGCCGCTATTTTAAGATCAGGGAGTATCTTTTTCACCACGCCGAAGAGGAACAAGACCATTTTGTAGTTGTTGCTATCGGAAACCGTTTTGGCAAACGGCGAAAATAAGCATAAATTGTATTTTAAGTAATTGATTATAAAATACTTAAAATACAGATCGATCAATACTACAAATAAAAAACAGGGTGTGGAATAGGGCATTAATACTTTGATATTGAATGCTTAATTTTGATATGAAGTTTTTTGATACTAAATGGTATCGCTGTTGTCGGGGTGGCAGGATTCGAACCCACGACCTCCAGCACCCCATGAGAGCAGTATATTGTCGTGTAAATTGATAAATTAGTTAATAAACGCTGTATTTGCATGCCTGGGTCTAATCACCCGTAAACAAAACAGTAAACAATTCTAAATTAGCTGTTAATCCTTTAATTCCATAGGCGTTAAATAGTTAAAGTGAATAAATAATTATGGTGCCACCCACAGGTTTGGTGCGATCAAGCAAGGAAGGAAAATCGTTTATTACAACATTCTTTGATATCCTCCAGTCGGGTTATAGTTCCACGGACAGGCACCACCGTTTGGACTAGGTTTATCCTCACACCGAAACTCAACATTAGTAATTCTATAACCGGGAAGAGTTTGGAAATTCCCAGAACGATTTACACCTCCCATGCTCTGAGTTCTTCGCTCCGACACCCAAGAGGTATCCTTGGTAATAATAATTTTTACAGGGTAAGCAGTTCCCATTTCGGCGGCACTGATGGGCTTCAGTTCTTGTGCAAATACGCTGAAAGAACTAATAACTAAGCCTGTTAAGGCTACGATTAAATTTTTCATAATGCGATGTTTAATATTTAACTTTAAGCAAATTCTAATAATCCAATATATTAGTATAGAGAAATTGACAACCTGAGAGAGTTCAGATTGAACAGGCTTTTCATCTTACCGATTACAATTTTTTTGATATCTGAATATTTTGAGAAGTTATAATTTCCCATCTGCTATAGTTGCGAAATCCATTAGCTTTTCTGCCATTTCTTTTTTGGCTTCATTTTCAAATCCCTTCCAATAATTCTGGGTGGTTGCCATGGTGGTATGGCCTAACGCTTCCTGAGCAAATTCAAGCCCCATTGTCCTGGTAACTTTGGTGGTAAATGAATGCCTGGCTACCATTGTACCTAAATTAATTGATAACCCTAATTGTTCAACCAGTTTTTTCATGTGTTGATTTACAAACCGTATAAAATTTTGGTTAACTCGGTGCCGCTCTTTCGCTGACATACCTGTTTGAAATATTGGGAAGACATAATCATTAGGTTTCCCTTTTTTATTGCCATATTTTTTAATAAAATTCATTACGTGAGCGGTTAACGGAACAATGATAGGGGATGGGTCTTCTTTCGTGGTATTAATTGTTTTGTGCCTTAAAAATGAAAAGTAAGTATCCTGAATGTTTTTAAATTTTAATTCCGCAATATCCCTGAAGTTCATGCCATTGCATTGATAGCTAAAGAACCAGAAGTCCCTCGCTTTCTCAATAAAACTATCTGCCACCGATGCTGTATATAAAGCTTTAAGGTCGGACGATTCGAGGGCCTTTTTTACATTTTTACCAGTTGGTATTTTATAGCTTTTAAAAGGGTAGAGTTCGGGATCAATGTCTCCATTAGCAATGGCTTTATTAAATATTGCCCTTAAATTCCTCATGTAAATTCCAACGGTTGTTTTTGAACTGTTTCTTGAAACCATCCATTGTTCATATTTATTTAAAACTCCAGGCGTAAGGGAGGCAAAAGATATATGGGTGATAGTATTATTTTTGACTTCACTTAAATGGGCCTTTATCGATTTAATGCTACAATTATAACTGGAAGCAGTTCCAATCTGATCATTTTTTTCGAGGGTATTTATATACGCCTCAAAATGTTCAATGACATTGTTCGTACTGGCTTTTGAACGGAACATTTTACGTTCAAATTTTTCAAATGTAAATTTATCACCCTGTTCTTTGGTTATTTCGTTTGCTTTTTGAACTATAGCCTCCAGTTCGATTTTAAGATCCTTATACTCGCCCTTTGGCTTTGCGGCCAAATAGGAATTTTCAAATTGCTGTTTACTCAACTTATATTTAAGAGCATACCAACGCTCCATTTTTGCTGCAAAATAGATATGTAGTTTTAAGGAGTAGGTTCCATTTTTTAATGTCCTTCGCGTATCCAGATATAAAGAAACCTCGGCTTTCATAACAAATGTCGTTAAACTATACAAATTTGCAGAAATAAAAAATATTTAACAAAATCTTGAATATGCAAAATGCTGTTATATAATTAATTAAGTGATACAAATTTAAAAAATCGTTTTTAAAATTTGCAGAAAATTTGCAGAAAAACCAACAATTTATCGCAAAAAATCACAAAATCAGGCAAATCAATATACGTATAACATTCTGATTATCAGTATAAAAACAGAAATAACAAAATACCTATTTAGTGAAAAATATGACTGTTAATCAGAGGGTCGCTGGTTCGAGCCCAGCCTCAGGAGCAAAGCCCCGCATGTCTGCGGGGCTTTTAATTTCCATAAAAATGGCCTTTTTTGAGCATTAAACACTGTTTGTTGCTGTCACGACGATTTTTTCGTCTACTCTTCAAAGCAGAGGCTATATCATCAAAAATCTCAGTTTCGCAAGATTTTTTGTCAAACTTCACGAATTTGTGTTACAACTGTGTTACAACGATTTGTGGCTAAATAATTGATTATGGCTACTTTAAGTTCTATTTCAATATTTTCGTTGATTTTCAGGCTCCAAAGGCTGAGCTCAAATCAGCGACCCTCTGATTAACAGCAATATTTCCTCTTAAGCTTTTGCACAATTTCAGGAGATAGTTTAAGTGATTGATAATATTTTATCGACTTCTTTTCTTGATATGATTCTCAATCACTAAGGACTGAGTTCGACTATTGTATTCAAGTATATGAAAATACGCTAAGTGGTATGAATACGATGATGTCCATATAATGATATGATCTTTATCGGGCTTGACTATTGATAGCAAAATGGCTATTGCCGATTCATTTTTGAACACGACAAAATAATTTTTTTAACATTGTTTTTTTATTTCTGTAACTTTATAGGAGTGATTTCCCCGTCATGATTGATTATAAGGCTCTAAGTGATAGTGAACTGACTGTGCTGTTTCAACAGCAGGACCGGAGAGCTTTTGAAGAGATTTACCGCCGCTATTGGCACCCGTTATTTTTGCATGCCTATCATATTCTAGATGATGAGGATGAAGCACAAGACATTATTCAGGACCTTTTCATTGCTTTTTGGAATAAGTCATTAGCAGACCGGATTCATACCAGCCTGAAGTCTTATTTATATACAATGGCCCGTAATAAAGTATTGAACCATATCCGCAAAAATAAGATAAATGCCAATTTCATACAGCTTTTGGGTACGAGGTTGACGGAAAAGGACTTTAAAACTGTACAAGACATCGAACTAAAAGAGCTCACCGGCCTGATTGACCGGGAGATAGACCTGTTACCCCCTCGGATGAAACAGGTTTTTGAAATGAGCCGCAAGGAGTTTCTGACTCATAAGCAAATTGCAGAACGTTTGGGTACATCTGAAGAGACCGTCAAAAAACAGATCACCAATTCTTTAAAATTGCTGCGCGTCAAATTTGACCAGCACCTCTTCCTGGCTGCATTATTGGCCGAAGCTATCCGCCACGGCAGATATTAAACTACCGTTAAATTTATTTTAAATCTGAATACCCCCTGGCCTTTCGGCATGTGTCATGCTGATAACCGAAAGGAATATGGAAGACGCAAACAAAAAAGCAGCCAAACTGATAGACCGTTACCTCCAAGGGAGGTGTACACCTGATGAATGTGCAATTGTTGAAGCGGTTTACAAGCAGTACGCGCATCAAAAGCCATTTAGAGAAAGCGAACTTGATTTTACCCGGATAGGTGAAGATAGTTTCTTAAAAATATCGGCAATGATCGATGCGCAGCAACGGCGTCCGGTAAGATTATGGGTACGTATTGCCGCGGCAGCATCCATTTTATTATTTGTTTCCATAGGCGGG
>FTJA01757839.1_pt1 | contig 10573 bp, 6 predicted proteins | sample 1689021 | NCBI WGS metagenome assembly FTJA01 (sample SAMEA3914874, study PRJEB12502) | metagenome | biome: forest; material: soil | place: Canada | collected 2011-07-03 | depth 0.3 m | reverse complement strand
ATTCCTTGTTTTTTAAGGATGCGGCTTAATTGTTTTGAAACTTCTTCATCCTCTAACGGTACGATATTATCCAAAAACTCCACTACGGTTACCTGGGTGCCAATAGTATTGTAGAAATAGGCAAATTCTATCCCGATAGCTCCTGAACCTACAACGATCATGGATTTAGGCTTTTTAGGCAATACCATAGCCTGGCGGTAGCCTATTACTTTTACACCGTCTTGTTTTATATTAGGTAGTTCGCGTGAGCGGCCCCCTGTAGCTAATATGATATGTTTGGCTGTGTAGTTTTTAGTTTCGCCCTCGTTACTTTTTACTTCAACGGTTCCTTTTGTTTTGAGTTTGCCAACACCGGTAAGCACATCGATCTTGTTTTTTTTCATCAGGAACTGAACGCCTTTGCTCATCCCGTCGGCTACACCACGACTTCTTTTTATTACCGACTCAAAATCTACCTCACCTCCAGAAACATTCACGCCATAGTCGGCAGCATGATTTATATATTCAAATACCTGTGCGCTCTTTAATAAAGCTTTGGTTGGAATACAACCCCAGTTAAGGCAAATTCCCCCTAATGATTCTTTTTCAACTATCGCTGTTTTTAAGCCAAGCTGTGAAGCACGTATAGCAGCCACATAACCTCCGGGGCCAGACCCTATTACAATTAAATCGTAGTCCATATTTTTTTAATACTTTTTGAATTCGAAGCCAAAGCTAAGTAAAAAGGGGGGAATAGAAAAAAACCGCCCCGCGGGGCATAAATTTTTACAAAATGACCATAAATAATAAATATAAATTCTATAAGAATAGTAGTATAGCTAATCATTTTAAAACGAGTATTTTATGCAATTGTCATATTTATATGACAATTTTGTTGAAAAATTGCATATTAAATAAGTTAAATGTTGAAAAATATGTAACAAATATTAATATTAACTTAACATTGACAATTAGGTCATTATCTATCTTTGCGGCACATCATTTCATTCAATAATTAACTAAAAACAAGCGAGTATGAGGAAGTATTTACTTTTATTCTTATTATTAACAGGCATTGCATTTTTAACGAGTAAGAATGTACATGCACAGGGTGTAACCACTGCGTCCGTTAACGGTATCGTTTCCGATAGTAAGGGATCAATACCGGGTGCAACGGTAACAGTTACACACATCCCAACCGGAACAGTATATGCTACTGCATCCCGTGCCGACGGCCGGTACAATTTACCCAACTTAAGGGTGGGCGGACCTTACACCGTTAAAGTAAGTTTTATAGGTTACAAAGACTTTGTACAGGAAGGCGTTACTTTATCAATTGGCCAGGATCAAAGGATCGATGCTAAAATTGAAGAGAACAACACTAACCTGAAAGAAGTGACCATCACAGGTACACAAGGAAAAGTAATTAACTCTTCACGTACCGGCGCCCGTGAAACCATTACGCGTGCTCAAATCGAAACCTTGCCCACCATTAACCGTTCATTGCAGGATTTTACAAAATTAACTCCTTCAGCTAATGGTTTAAGTTTTGGCGGACGCAGCAGCGGTTATAATAATATAACTGTAGACGGAGCTTTATTTAACAACTCTTTTGGTTTATCCGGAACGCTTGGAGGCCAGACAAATTCTCAACCAATCTCATTAGACGCTATCGACCAGATACAGGTAGATATTGCACCTTTTGACGTTCGCCAGGGCAACTTTACAGGTGCAGGTGTAAACACTGTAGTAAAATCAGGTACCAACGAATTTAAAGGAACAGTATATGATTATATACGCAGTACCGGGTTAACCGGGTATCACGCCGGCGTTACTGATATCGTTCAAACACCATTTACCTATCGTCAAACAGGTTTAAGCGTTGGAGGCCCGATCATCAAAAATAAATTATTCTTTTTCTTATCAGGTGAGCAGGAAAGAATAAGCGCTCCTGCTACCTCATATGTTGCCTCTGCCCCAGGAGTAAGCGGCGCAAATGTGTCACAAGCTTCCGCAGCAACACTTAATTCAATAGCTCAATACTTGCAGACAAATTATCAGTATAATCCGGGCGCTTATCAGGGTTATAGCTATCTGACTCACAGTGATAAATTAACAGCTAAGATTGACTGGAATATTGATAAAAACAATGTTTTAAGCGCGAAGTATTTTTACTTAAAATCATTTAAAGACCAACCGGCAAGTAACTCAGGTATAGTGGGAATCAGTAATACAACGCGTGCTCCCGGAGTTACAACTTTACCTTTTTATGGTTCTGGTTACCGCATCAATAATAACTTCAATATCGGTATCATTGAGTTGGATACACGTATCAGCAATAATATGTCTAACAGGTTAACTGCCGGTTATTCTGCATTGCGTGATTATCGTGCTTCTTTGGGGGGCTCTGCTATCCCAATGGTAGATATTGGTAATGGTGTTTATGACCCGGCTACAAATACAGAAACTACTGCATCGGCAGTTGCAACAAGCTTTGGATATGAGCTATTTACAGCAAATAACCTTTTAAGTACCAACATTGCCCAATTCTCGGATGACTTTACCGTATTTGCTGGCAGGCATGAGATCACTTTTGGTACCAATGACCAGATACAAAGCTATACTAACGGTTTTGCGCCTAATTATAACGGATTATATACTTATAATTCAGCTTATGACTTTTTAAACGGTCTGCCGGCTACTGCTTATTCAACCCGTTTTTCTGCATTGCCTGATGGTTCATTCCCTTATGCAAAAATAAAGGCTTCTATTTTTAGCTTATATGCTCAGGATAAATTCCACGTTACAGATAACATAAGGTTAACCTATGGTTTAAGAGCAGATTATGACGCCTTCCCGACAACTTTGGCGCAGAATGCTAATGCTGCAGCTTTAACTTTCCAGGGCGGAACACATGTTGATCCATCAAAACTTCCTAAAAATAGAGTTCAGTTATCCCCTCGTTTAGGTTTTAACTGGGACGTGAATGGTGATCAGACTACCCAGGTTCGTGGCGGTACAGGTTTGTTTACTGGTACAGTACCTTTTGTATGGATATCTAACCAGGCATCAAACAATGGTGTATTATTTGGTTCATATACTGTTAATAAAGGTGTAGCAACTAATACTCCGGCGCAAAATGCCCAATTGATATTTAACCCTAATGTTAATGCAAATAGGCCCATAAATGCGGCTGCCAATACCTCATATGAATTGGATGTTGCTGACCCAAATTTGAAATATCCTAAAATTTGGAGAAGCAATTTGGCTGTGGATCAAAAATTGCCGGGTGGTATCATTGGTACTATTGAGGGTGCGTACAGTAAAGATGTTAATGCTATTTATCACAAAAACCTGGTGCTTTCTGATGGTTTTGCCGTATTACCAGGTACTGAAGGGCAAATACGTTACAATTCAAAAAATACAACCCCGGCAGCCGCTGCTGCTACCGCTGCAAACCCATCTATTACCGGTTTATATTATATGACTAATACCAATAAAGGCTATTCGTATTTTATTACCGGACAGTTACAAAAAAGCTTCACTAATGGTCTTTATGCTAACGTAGCGTATACGCATACCGTTTCTAAAGATGTAAATGATGGCGGCTCAACTGCTTCAACCATCTGGAGCACAAGATATGTTGCGGGAAATCCTAATTTGGACAACTTATCAAATAGTTCGTATGTTCAACCTAACAGGGTTATTGCTTCGTTTTCTTATCGTAAAGAATACTTTAAACATGCGGCTACAACTGTAGGCCTAATATTTGAAGCAGCAAATAACGGTGCGGTTTCTTACATTACTACCGGTGACCCTAATAACGATGGTGCTACCAACGATTTAATGTATATCCCGAAAAATAAGGGTGATATTATATTAGTTCCGAATGATAAAACCGACACCCGTACACCAGACCAGTTATGGACACAGTTGAACAATTTTATTAATCAGGATCCATATTTGAGTAAGCACAGAGGTGGTTATGCAAGCAGAAACGGTGCTATATTACCTTACTTTAAAAGAGCAGATTTACATCTTGCACAGGATTTCTTCATTAAATCAGGCAAAGTGAAAAATACTTTAGAGTTTACATTTGATATTATCAATGTCGGCAACTTCCTTAATCCAAACTGGGGTTTATATCAAACATCATTTAATGGATTTAGCAGTGGTTCAGTGGCTGTGCTTAAGTATATTAAACAAGATCCGGCTACAAACAGGCCTACTTATTCTTTTCCTTACCTTGATCCTGCTAGCTCCACACCTGTTACAAGCTCTTACAAAAATGATATCAGCCAGCTTTCCAGATGGCAAGCTCAGTTAGGGATAAGATATATATTTAACTAAAATAATGATGCTTATTATTTATAAGAAAACAACAAAGGATATGAAAAGATATATATATAATAAAACTTTAATAGCTACATTAATTACAGCTTTGATTTTTTCAGCTTGCAGTAAAAATAATGTAGGACCGGCCGCACCAAAAGCAATTCAAACTTCCGGAGTGGTATCAACTCTGGCAGGCAGCGGGCAATCAGGCTCAGTAAATGGTTCGGGTACCGCAGCAGCTTTTAATTATCCCAATGGGATCGCATTAGATGCCACAGGTAACGTGTATGTAGCCGATCAAGGTAATAATCAAATACGTAAAATTACTCCCGCCGGTACAGTAACTACTTTATCAGGTTCACTTGCTCCCGGAAGCTCCAATACTTCGGCAATTGGTGTAACAGCGTCATTTAATGGCCCTACAGGGGTGGCAGTAGATGCAGCTGGTAACATATATGTTGCCGATTTTGGTAATAACTTAATACGTAAAATCGCCCCAACAGGAGCAGTAACTACATTTGCCGGAAATAGTAAAGCGGGTGCCAATAATGCTACAGGCACAGCTGCAACATTCAATGGCCCGGCTGGTTTAGCTATAGATGCTGCGGGGAATATATATGTAGCCGATTTTAACAACAATTTAATACGTAAAATAACCTCTTTAGGCGTAGCGACTACTTTTGCGGGTAGCGGCGCAGCTGGGTCGGCCAATGGCTCAGGAATTGCAGCATCTTTTAATGGTCCCAGAGGCGTGGCTGTTGATGCATCTGGTAATTTATATGTAGCCGATGCTAATAACAATCAGATACGTAAAATTACTGCTAACGGCGATGTAACTACACTAGCCGGTAGTGGTGCCAAAGGTAATGCAAGCGGTGCTGGTACGGCTGCCTCTTTTTACTATCCTAGTGGCGTTGCTGTTGATGTTAACGGAAATGTATATGTAGCTGATGCGCTCAACAACCTGGTGCGCAAAGTGTCCCCTGCAGGTGATGTTACATCAGTAGCCGGTAGCGGTTTGCTAAGCTTAACTACACCGTTCAATGCCCCGGTTAGTATAGCGGTAGACGTCACCGGTACCATATTATATGTCGCCAATGACTATGGCAACCTTATACAAAAAATTACAGGATCATTCTAATCGGCCTATAAACAAAGACCCCCGTCAATTTGGACAGGGGTTTTTGTTTAAATTTAATTAGTGAAAGAAATTTAGTGATAAATAAACTCGCCAAATTCAGACTGTACAGTGACCTGCTTGGTATCTGAAGCTTCAACATGGCCGATAACCTGTGCCCCTACACCAAAACCCTCAGACACTTTTATCAGGTCGCCGGCAATTTCTTCAGGTACATATAACTCCATCCGGTGGCCCATATTAAATACCTTGTACATTTCCTGCCAGCTCGTTTTTGATTCTTCCTGTATCAATTTAAATAAAGGAGGAACGGGGAACAGATTGTCCTTTATGATATGCAGATTTTCAATAAAATGCAACACCTTGGTTTGTGCTCCGCCACTGCAATGTACCATACCATGTATTTGATCCCTGTAGGTATCAAGTATGTTTTTAATGATTGGTGCATAGGTGCGGGTGGGGGAAAGCACCAGCTTGCCGGCCTCAACCTGGTTGCCGTTTCCGATATCGATCATATCGGTTAAATTTTTACTACCCGAGAATATAAGTTCATAAGGCACTGCATGGTCATAGCTCTCCGGATATTTTTCAGCAATGGACTTATTAAAGACATCGTGACGGGCCGAGGTTAATCCATTTGAGCCCATGCCACCATTATATTCATTTTCATAATTGGCTTTGCCGTATGAGGCCAGGCCTACAATAACATCACCAGGCCGGATACGGTCGTTTGAAATCACATCAGCGCGCTTCATGCGGCAGGTTACCGTTGAGTCGACAATGATCGTACGCACCAGGTCGCCTACATCAGCTGTTTCGCCACCGGTAGAATAAATACCGATTCCTGCATCCCTCAATTCGGTCAATATTTCTTCGGTTCCATTGATGATAGCAGCTATTACTTCACCCGGTATTAAATTTTTGTTCCGGCCTATGGTAGAAGACAGAAGTATATTGTCAGTTGCTCCAACACAAAGCAGATCATCAAGATTCATAATAATAGCATCCTGCGCTATACCCCGCCAAACTGAAGGATCGCCCGTTTCCTTCCAATAACTGTATGCGAGGGACGATTTCGTCCCGGCCCCGTCGGCATGCATAATATTGCAGTAATCCGGATCGTTAGTTAAAATATCAGGTACAATTTTGCAGAAAGCCTTTGGGAAAATGCCTTTATCAATATTTTTAATGGCATTATGTACGTCATCCTTTGAGGCCGATACGCCTCGCTGATCATATCTTTGCGAAGAAATCATGGCCAAATATACTGCATAATAATAGTTTAGAAACACCAAAACCGTTACTTTTGCAAATCTCATCTGCCATTCTATGTTTAACACCGCTGTTTCTAAAGTGCGACTTCATTTAAAACATTCATTTGACCGGATCAACAACGAAAAAATAAAAAAGAATTTGCTGCAAGCTATACCTTTCTGGATAGCTTCGGTCATCACAGGTCTTATTGCAGTGATATATGCCCGTCTTTTTTTAATGGCCGAAAACCTTACTGCGGTCATTTATAAGCAGCACGAATGGCATCTTTTTATTTTAATGCCTGTTTGTTTTTTAGTTGCATGGTGGCTGGTTAAACGTTTTGCACCCTATTCAAGGGGAAGCGGTATCCCGCAGGTAGCGGCTGCAATAGAAATTACCAGTCCACGTAGTGATCAAAAAATAAATAAGCTTTTAAGTATCAGGGTAATCCTGGTAAAAGTATTATCGAGCCTGGTGTTAGCAATAGGAGGGGGAGCGATTGGAAGAGAGGGGCCAACAATACAAATAGCTGCTTCGGTTTTCAGAAAGGTGAACCAGGTTTTACCCGCCTGGTGGCCAAAGGTTGCAAAAAGAAATATGATTATTGCCGGGGCCGCAGCTGGGCTCGCAGCGGCATTTAACACTCCTTTGGGCGGAATTGTATTTGCAATAGAGGAATTAACAAAAACACACTTCAGTTATTTTAAAACTGCTGTTTTTTCGTCGGTTATCATTGCGGGCTTAACAGCCCAGGGGTTATTAGGGCCTTATTTATACCTTGGTTATCCTAAAATGGGTGATCTTTCAGGATTTATATTTTTAGGTGTTGTAATGGTGGCAGTCATTTCAGGCTTATTGGGCAGTGTCATGGCTAAAGTGATCTTGATGATATTGAAATGGAAATCAAAATTCAACCTTAACCGCGAACATATATTGTATGTAGTCTCATGCGCATTAATATTGGCAGGGACTGCAATTTTTGTTAATAACAGCGTATTGGGCTCAGGAAAAGACGTGATGGAGAGAGTATTGTTTACATCAGATAAATATTCATCATGGTATGCTCCTTTATTGAGGATGGTGGGGCCGGTATTATCATTTACAACAGGAGCCGCAGGTGGAGTATTTGCACCAGCATTAGGAGCAGGGGCAAGTGTGGGTTCCCTAATTTCGGGTTGGTTTCACTTATCCGATACCAACACCAATTTGCTTATTCTGGCAGGTATGGTTGGGTTTTTAACGGGTGTAACCAGGTCGCCGTTTACATCAGCTATTCTTGTGCTTGAAATGACCAACCGCCATAATGTGATCTTTCACCTTATTCTGGCGGGTATGATTGCCAGTTTGGTATCCATACTAATCGATAAGCATTCTTTTTATGACCATCTAAAGATACAGTACATACGTAATCTGAATGAGGAAGAAAAAGTTGAGAATGCCCTGAAATTTAATAGAGCAGTTCAAAATATTGATAACGATCCTGTATAAGGATCGTTATCAATACAATCTCTATTTAATAAACAGCAATTCCCTGAATTTAGGCAGAGGCCATATCGAATCATCGATCAATTGTTCCAGTTTATCAACATGATAACGTATCGGCTGGAAATAAGATTTTACTTTTTCATCATATTTCAATGATTTTTCGAGTATATCTTCAATCACATTTGCTTTTTTGCGTTCTGCGATCATTTGTTCAACATTAGATTTAATAAAGTTGACATGCTCGGATATTTGATTAATAATATCTATCTGTGCTGAATAGGTTGATGCCGCTAATCCGATATCTTTCAATCCTTTAACATTTTCAACCAGTCTGCTTTGATAAGTAATGGCCGATGGGATAATAACGTTTGTAACCATCTCGCCAATCACGCGTGCCTCTATCTGCAGTTTCTTATAAAAGCTATCCAATAAAATTTCATGACGTGCGTATGCTTCTCTCTTGCTGAAAACCCCGGTATCCTCAAAAAGCACAGCTGACTTTTCAGAAAGTATGGCATCGAGGGCCCTTGGTGTGGTTTTAAAGTTGGATAAGCCCCTTGCTTGGGCCTCTTTTTCCCATTCCTCACTATATCCATTTCCTTCAAAGCGTATATTCTTTGATTCTTTGATATACTTTTTAATGACCATTAGCAATGCAACATCCTTTTTTTCACCTTTTTTGATCAGTTTGTCAACATCATATTTGAATTTTTTTAACTGATCGGCTACGATCATATTTAAAATAGTCATAGGGCCGGCCGAGTTTGCAGATGAACCGACCGCGCGCAATTCAAATTTATTCCCGGTAAAGGCAAACGGAGATGTACGGTTACGGTCGGTATTATCCTTAAATATCTGGGGAATCTTTGGGATGCCTTGCCATAATAACGCATCATCTTTGATTTTTTTGCTGATCCTTGAAGTTTCTATCTCATCAAGCACATCGCTCAACTGGCTGCCAAGGAATATAGATATAATAGCTGGAGGGGCCTCATTTGCTCCCAAACGGTGATCGTTGTTTACCGAGGCGATGGATGCCCTCAGCAGATCAGCATGTTCATATACAGCTCTGATAGTGTTTACAAAAAAAGCGAGGAACATCAGATTGTTTTTCGGTGTCTTCCCTGGCGATAATAGATTTTTACCGGTGTTGGTGATCATCGACCAGTTATTATGCTTGCCCGAGCCATTGATACCCGCATAAGGTTTTTCATGTAATAATACCTTAAAGTTGTGCCTTTTGGCAACCCTGTCCATCAGGTCCATTAATAATTGATTGTGGTCAATTGCCAGGTTGATTTCTTCGTATACAGGGGCGCATTCAAATTGTGAAGGCGCAACCTCGTTATGACGTGTTTTTAAAGGTATACCTAATTGCAGTGCCTCGGTTTCCATATCCTGCATAAATGCATATACCCGTTCAGGTATCGAACCAAAATAATGGTCTTCCAATTGCTGGTTTTTAGCAGACATATGCCCGAAAAGTGTCCGGCCTGTTAAATACAGGTCCGGGCGTGCATTAAATAAGGCAATATCCACCAGGAAGTATTCCTGCTCAATCCCTAAGGATGCGTTAACTTTTTCAACACTTTTATCAAAATAATGGCATACGTCAACAGCAGCTTTATCTAAAGCACTTAATGCTTTTAATAATGGCACCTTGTAATCCAGGGCTTCGCCGGTATATGAAACAAATACGGTAGGGATACATAATGTACGCCCCATAATAAATGCAGGGGATGATGGGTCCCATGCGGTATATCCCCTTGCTTCGAAGGTGTTGCGTATGCCGCCGCTCGGGAAGCTGGATGCATCAGGCTCCTGCTGGGCCAAAGCATCCCCCGAAAACACTTCAATAGAACCGCCGTCTGCTGTCGGCTCAAAAAAAGCATCGTGCTTTTCAGCGGTTGTGCCGGTAAGCGGCTGAAACCAATGAGTATAATGAGTGGCTCCTTTGCTCATAGCCCATGATTTCATTACAGATGCAACTTGCTCGGCCATGTCTCTCGGTATTGGTTCTCCTCTTTCAATCGAATTAATAATTACCTGGTATGCCTCCTTTGAAAGATACTCTTTCATTTTCTGTTTATCGAAGACATTGGAATTGAAATAATCGGAAATTTTGTTTGAAGGCAATTTTACTTCTGTTATTGTGCGGTTAAGTACTGCCTGGAGAGCTTGAAATCGAATATTTGACATCTTTATTGGGTTAAAGGTTACTTCAAAAGTAAAATTATCCTTGGTAATACAGAGAATATTTACACAAAATATGTAATTATTAAAAAAAGCAAGTGGTACAGGATCTTTCTTATCGCTAATTTATCACGGTGAAATCATCTAAATCGTTTTATTTAATAAAAATTGAGTTTTAATGGCAAAATT
>FTJA01001163.1_pt2 | contig 10581 bp, 10 predicted proteins | sample 1689021 | NCBI WGS metagenome assembly FTJA01 (sample SAMEA3914874, study PRJEB12502) | metagenome | biome: forest; material: soil | place: Canada | collected 2011-07-03 | depth 0.3 m | reverse complement strand
TTAATCACTTTGGCGACCCTAAAGCTATGCTATTAAAACCAGAGCAGGCAAAAATATCAGCATATTATAATCTGGATAACGGTACTGGCAAAATACGTGGTATCTATTTGCAGGGGGATTCGGCAGCGGGACCTGTTTTTAAGCCATGGTTTGAGCCCTTTAAGGATTTGGGCGCCGGCACCATTTCCATTAAAAATACAGGGGGCACTGATCATTTGTCATTTGATGCTGTCGGCATACCGGGCTTCCAGTTTATACAGGATGCTATGGACTATAGTACACGGACACATCATAGCAACCAGGACACCTATGACCGCTTAAGTGAAGAGGATCTAAAACAGGCTGCAACAATAGTGGCGTCGTTTGTATATAATACATCGCAACGGCAGGAAATGATACCGCGGAAAGAACTCCCCAAGGTACTAAGCGCTAATTAAATAAATTACGAACATTCAAAAACTCTCATAAAAATTGGGAGTTTTTTGTATTATAAAAAACTAAGATTTTAGTTGCGATTTGTCATTTTAGTTTATAACTTAGATTGACCAATCTGGGATAGGCGCCGATAGCCTCTATCTAAAATATTTTAAGATTATGGAAATAAAAGAATTAACCCGTGCAGAAGAACAGATAATGCAGATGCTGTGGCAGCTTAAAAAGGGTTTTGTAAAAGATGTGATCGATGCACTGCCAGAACCTAAGCCAGCTTATAATACGGTATCTACATTTATCCGTATCCTGGAAACAAAAGGCTTTGTTGGCCATACTGCTTTCGGAAAAAGCCATGAATATTTCCCAATCATCACTAAAGAGCAATATCAGGGGTTTGCTACCGAGAAACTTTTAAGCGGGTATTTTGATAATTCCGTAAAGCACATGTTTTCATTTTTTGTAAAAAAGGAGAAAATTAACCTTAAAGAAGCAGATGAGATCATGAAGCTGATTGAAAAACTTAAAGAAAAATAAGATATGAGCTGCTGGCAATATTTATTACTTGTAAATATATACCTGGTATTATTTTATGGATTTTATACTTTATTGCTTCGCCGGGAAACGTTTTTTCATCTTAACCGCATTTATCTTGTAGCATCGGCTTTACTATCTTTTTTTATCCCTGTAATACATTCCGACTGGGTCAGAAATTTGTTTATTACACAAGAAGTACAGCATACATTATCAGTATATAGCAACCCGATAATAATTTATCATTCTAAATCTATTGAAGATCACCATATCACCATGGGGCAAATCATGGTAGTTATTTATGCGATAGGGGCAGGTATTTTAATCGCAAAATTTATATGGCAATTAATATCCCTTAAAAGGATCATTGACCGGCCGGAAGCAATTGGCGCCTTTTCATTTTTTAAAAGTATCAGGCTCGGCGCAAATTTAGATAAACAGGGTGTAATTGCCGCCCATGAACAGGTGCATGCCCGACAATGGCATTCAGCAGATGTGCTGCTGATAGAGGCCATAGCCATTATTAACTGGTTTAATCCGGTTGTGTATTTTTACCGGTTCGGGATAAAGCATATCCATGAGTTTATTGCCGATAGGCAGGCATTAAAAAATGGAATGGATAAAGCAGAATACGCGTTATTATTGCTTAGCCAAACTTTCAGGGCGCCGGCTCATCAGTTAGTAAATCCATTTTTTAATCACAGCCTGCTCAAGCAGCGAATTATAATGCTTCAAAAGAGCCATTCTCAACGTGTAGCATTATTAAAATATGGACTTTCAGCGCCCCTGTTTATTTTAATGCTGATATTATCATCAGCTTCAATAAGTAAAAGCACAACTATAAAATTGCTTAATAAAAAAGCCGAGGAAGTTTTTTTAATACCAGCGATCAGGGACAGCGCATCAGTTCAACAAGTGCAGACAGAAGAAGTAAAGGCGAATAAAACGGCAGTAAAAATTAATCACAATGCATTTGTTTCAGTAAACAACGCGGAGGATGATCCTATTTTTATCACTGTAGAAAAAGAGCCTGAATTTAAGGGTGGAATATCAGAGTTCTATCGTTTTTTAGGTAAAAACATAAAGTATCCTGACGCTATGCTCAAAAAGAATGTTCAGGGTAAAGTATTTATTTCGTTAACAGTAGAAAAAGATGGGTCGCTTTCTGATATAAAGCCTGTAAGAGATATTGGTTTTGGAGCTGCAGAAGAAGCAATACGTGTATTAAAATTATCGCCCGAATGGGAACCGGGCTATCAAAACGGTCAGCGCGTTAGGGTGAGGTATACGCTTCCAATAAGTTTTGCCATTGTTAATGCGTCCCCGGTAAAAGATACCATACCCGATGCCATAATTAGCGATAAAGGTATATCCGACCCGTCCAACAAGTCTTTTTATCCCAAAATACAGGACACAAGCCAAAGATCAGGAACTACGTTGATCGGTTTAGATACCCAAATGAACCCGCTTTACGTTTTGGATGGTAAACAGGTGGCAAGCCTGAACAACGTAAATCCTGAAAACATTGAATCAGTAACGGTACTAAAACAAAAATCTGACGAGGACCTTTATGTTGCATTATATGGCAAAAAGGCGTTAAACGGAGTAGTAGTTATTAAAACAAAAAACACTGTTCAAAAACAGATGTCTGCTCATTAATCGACATTATAATATTTTTCTTTATTAGTTGAAAATTAGTTGTTTGTGAATGTTTCTTTATATAATTAAACCCACCAATCACATGAACTGGAAACTCATTTTTCAACTATCGGTCTTTGGATTGATCATGGCTTTTGCCACTGTATTTCTTATTCCCGAAATGATTGAACCTGCCTTTTGGCTGGCCATCTTTCTCTTTTGTGCTTATATCATTGCTCAAAGGGTAAGAAGCAAATATTTTCTGCATGGTTTTTTTGTGAGCCTGGTTAATAGTATTTGGATCACTGCCGCTCACATAACATTTTACAGCACCTATATTGCTAATCATCCGAATGTGACGAAAATGGCAGAGCAACATCCCTTTTTACCTGAACATCCACGATTGGCAATGCTGATCATGGGCCCGGTTTTCGGAATAGCATTTGGTTTGATACTTGGTCTTTTTTCTTTTATTGCCTCATTAATTGTTACGAGAAGAGTTGCTGCCGGGTAAGATAGGATCTGTTATCATCATGATAAATAGCTATCCAGCGGCTGGCGGATGGCTTTTTTATTGTAAAGCTTTTAATTTGAGTTTGTAAACTTTAGAATAAACATTAGTTTTGCGCTATCAATACATTTAAGAAATGAAACCATTCATATCAACATCATTATTCGGACTTTTAAATTACGTGGTGGCTATATCTTTAATGGCTTCACCATGGCTGTTTGGTTTTAATCATGGCGCAGCATTTTTTCTGCCTTTGGTTTTCGGATGGCTTCAACTGATCATGGCTATTTTTAGCGACAACAAATTTGGTTTCGTTAAACAATTTCCTGTGCCTATGCACTGCTTTATTGATGTTATAGGCGGATCTTTTTTACTGGCATCGCCTTTTGTATATGATTATTCATCACAAGTGGTTTGGCCGCAACTCATTTTAGGCTCGCTGGTATTTTTTATGGGGATATTTACTAAAAAATCACCTCTCACTGATGAGCCTCAGCATGTATTTAAAGATGGTTTAAGTAATATAGCTGATGTGGATGAGCCAATGGCGCAATAATATTATTAAAATAACAACAAAAAAGCAGATGTCCGGAACATCTGCTTTTTTTTTAAATACATTTTTTAAATAACTCCTGCTAACGATGCATTTTTGGATTAAAAGCAATCAGGTGTCTTACATTCTTATGAACCGTTGAATTGGCATCAAAGCCATATTCTTCCTTATTTAGCGGAAGCGTTAATTTATCTTTAACCAATTTCAGAAATTCAAATAAAACTTCCTGTGCAGGATGGGCTGAAATGGTAGGATAATATTCTTTCTCAATTTTGGTCTTTTCTACATCGGTAACCAAACTAAATTGCCAACCTTCCTGGTTATTAAAACCAAATTCACTTGCACAATTCTTCAGGTCATATACATATTCCCTTGCCTGGGATTCTATTGTTTTGCTCATCATACTTGTCATTTTTTCTTAGCCGGTGTTATGTCTAATTTGGATACTGAAGATTTTCCGGCCTGATAATCGGATGGCGCTTTTTTGCCAAGCGGGTTAGCCGGTTTCTTTTTATCTTTCATCATTTGTCTGTCCTTGCTCATGATCGTATTATTTTAATGTTTTATTTCTTGTTTTATAATGATGATTTAAACTTTAGGTTGAATAAAATAAAGTTTAACGCAGCCGTTTTTTAGAAGGTATAAAAAAGGATTACTGCAGAAGAAGGGAGCAGGCCTTTATAGATTATATTGTCGATTTTACGAAAGGTATGATTTTAATACCGAATAGAAGCAAGTTAGCGGGAATATATTTTTTTGAGCAAGCGCTTTTGCAGGTAGGCAAAAGGTGGCAAGCATACTATTTTACAAATAAAAAGGGGATTGCTTTGAGAAACAATCCCCTTTTATATTTCTATATATTTTTGTTTAGAATAATTTTTCAGCGGGCGGTGTTACACCTTTTAAGCGAAGATAAGCAACTGTTTGCCCACGGTGATGAGTTTGATGTTCAAATGCTTTGCTTATAACAGTAGCTTTTGTTAGTTCCTGACCGGCAAACTTTGTGCTTTCCTGCAACTGGGCAGGTGTCATACCTTTTATGGCGCTAATTACGAAATCGTAGCTGTCCATCACTGCTTTTGTGGTAGCTTCTTTGGTTTGCGGAATTGTTTTTTCTGCAGATACTTTTCCAAGAGGATTTGGTTTGCCGGATGCAGCGCCAAGAAATCCATAATTACCATCAGCCAGGTGCAGCATCTGGCCTGCAAATGAGCGCATTTCAGGTGTTGGTTTAAAGCTGTAGCCATCTGCCGGCATAGCATCCAGGTATTCTTTAGTATAAGTTTTTGCCCGTTGCCAGTCGGCAAGCATTTGGGTGTTGCTTACCTGGGCATACACTGATGCGCAGGTGAGAGCTGTTACCAGTAAGGTAAACAATATGGTTAATCGTTTCATAATTAATTTTGGTTTTAATGGTTTTGATTTAAGCTAAGTTATTAAATATATTCCTTGAAATATTTAAACCATCCGAAAAGTAATTAAGCTTATTTTATAATCCATCCACATAAAAAAGCCCCGGCACAATGCCAGGGCTCACACACATTAACTATATAAAACTGAACTTAGTAGTCAACTTTATGTATAGCTTGTATTTTAAGGTTTTAGGCTCCTTTTACCTTTATCCTTTCACCTGTTAAGAGCAACCCATCGAGTTGCCGCAGTTTAAACATTTATAGCAGGTACCTGAACGGATGGTAGTATGACCGCACACATTGCATGACGGTGCATCGCTTTGCACACCCATGCTCAGGTCAAGGTTCATTCCCTGTTTCTTGCTGCCGGTATTTGCTGATACTTTTTCGGGAGCAGGCTGATAAACATTGCTGGTATCAGGGTTGTTATCCTCATCTTCCATTTGCGGATTGCCTATAACTCCTTTTTGTTCAGTTATTACATGCACCAGGTCGGAGCGGTCAAGATATTCGTAACCAAGCATCCTGAAGATATAATCGATAATTGAAGTAGCGCTCTTGATGTTTGCATGACCAACTACCATACCGGCAGGCTCAAAACGGGTGAAAGTAAATTTCTCCACATATTCTTCCAGCGGTACGCCATATTGCAAACCAACTGAAACGGCAATGGCAAAGCAGTTCATCAGCGAGCGGAAGGTCGCGCCTTCTTTATGCATGTCCACAAATATTTCACCCAAAGTTCCATCTTCATATTCACCGGTGCGTACAAACACGGTTTGTCCGTCGATACTGGCTTTTTGAGTATAACCCCGGCGTTTGTAGGGCAAACTCTTCTTTTGTACCACACGCGATAACTGACGCATGAAGTTGGTATCCTTTGATTTTTCCATGATGGCCACCGCTGCTTCCAGCACCTGTTCAGGTGTAAGGTCGCTCAATTTAACGTTGGCTGCTTCGCCTAAAACCTCTTCAACAGAATCCAGTTTATCTTCCGCATCTTCTTTCTTGTCAGATTTGGTTGATAAAGGCTGAGAAAGTTTGCAACCATCGCGATAAAGCGCATTGGCTTTTAGGCCTAATGTCCATGACAGCTCATAGCAATCTTTTATTTCTTCAACCTTAGCCTCATTTGGCAGGTTGATAGTTTTTGAAATAGCGCCAGATAGGAATGGCTGTGCTGCTGCCATCATTTTGATGTGGCCGTGAGCATGGATATAACGTTCGCCTTTGGCGCCGCATTTATTAGCACAGTCAAATATTGGGTAGTGCTCAGGTTTTAAATAAGGGGCACCTTCAATGGTCATCGTACCGCAGATGTATTCGTTGGCTTCAGCAATTTGTTTTCTGGTGAATCCTAAAGAACGCAATACATTAAAATCAGGTGCATTATATTGTTCGGCAGTTAATCCCAAACGTTTCAGGCAATCTTCGCCCAACGACCAGATGTTGAACGCAAAGCTGATCTCGAATGCAGATACCAGGCCTTTATCCAGTTTCTCCAGTTCGTCATTTGTAAAACCTTTGGCTTTAAGCGTGTCCACATTAATATGCGGCGCACCTTTTAAAGTGGCTGCTCCTTTTGCATAATTCACAATTGTAGTTACTTCATGTTCCTTATAACCCAGGTTTTTCAATGCTTCAGGTACAGCCTGGTTAATGATCTTGAAATAACCGCCACCTGATAATTTTTTGAATTTCACCAATGCAAAATCAGGCTCGATACCGGTGGTATCGCAATCCATTACCAAACCGATAGTGCCTGTTGGTGCAATAACGGTGGTTTGCGCATTGCGGTAGCCGTATTGTTCGCCCATTTCGACAGCTTTGTCCCATGCATTGCATGCTGCTGAAAGTAAATAGTCGGGGCAATATTTTTGGTCGATGCCCGGAGGCTGTATCTCCAGCGATTCGTAGTTTTCAGTAGAATTATAGGCTGCATAGCGGTGGTTACGCATTACACGCAGCATATGTTTTTTATTTTCTTCGTAACGGCGGAAAGGGCCTAATTCGCGGGCAAGCTCGGCTGATGTAGCATAAGCAGTACCAGTCATGATAGCGGTGATGGCACCACCAATGGCGCGTGCTTTATCACTATCGTAAGGTATACCGTTCACCATTAAGGCTGAACCTAAATTGGCGTAGCCCAAGCCAAGTGTGCGGTAGTCGTATGAAAGTTGTGCAACCTCTTTTGACGGGAATTGGGCCATTAATACGGATATTTCCAATACGATGGTCCATACACGGCATGAGTGCTCAAAGCCTTTTACATCAAAAGTGCGTGTGTGCTCATCAAAGAAATGGGCAAGGTTGATGGATGCCAGGTTACATGCGGTATTGTCCAGGAACATATACTCGGAGCATGGGTTAGAGGCATTAATGCGGCCGCCTTCAGGGCAGGTATGCCACTCGTTAATAGTGCTGTCATATTGTATACCCGGATCGGCGCATGCCCATGCTGCAAAAGCGATATCATCCCATAATTTTTGTGAGGATATTGACTTTACGGTCTTACCATTCATTCGTCCGACCAGATCCCAGTCTTTTCCTTCTTTTAAGGCACGGAAAAAGTTATTAGGAACACGTACAGAGTTATTTGAATTTTGACCGGATACAGTACGGTAAGCTTCGCCTTCGTAATCTGATGAGTAACCGGCAGCTATCAGGGCGGCAACTTTTTTCTCTTCTTCTACCTTCCAGTTTACAAAACCTTCAATTTCAGGGTGATCCAGATCAAGGCAAACCATTTTAGCAGCCCTGCGGGTAGTGCCGCCTGATTTGATAGCTCCTGCAGCACGGTCGCCTATTTTAAGGAACGACATCAAACCTGATGAGTAACCGCCGCCGGATAACTTTTCGCTCTCGCCACGTATTTTGGAGAAGTTGGTGCCCACACCTGAGCCATATTTAAAAATGCGTGCCTCACGGACCCAAAGGTCCATGATACCACCTTCATTAACCAGGTCGTCTTCTACTGATAAAATAAAACAGGCATGTGGTTGCGGACGCTCATAAGCAGATGTTGATTTACTTAATACTTCGGTAACCGGGTCAACAAAATAATGTCCCTGCGGCTTGCCGGTGATACCATATGAGGTATGTAAACCGGTATTGAACCATTGCGGCGAGTTTGGCGCTGCCAGCTGGCCAACAATAGTATAAACTATTTCATCGTAAAATATTTCGGCATCCTTTGTTGAAGCAAAATAGCCATAACGCATCCCCCAGTCTTTCCAGCAATTAGCCATACGGTGGGCAACCTGCTTAATGCTTTTTTCAGAACCTGTTGAACCGTCCGGCTGCGGAACCATTGCCTTGCGGAAATATTTTTGAGCCAGGATATCGGTTGCTACCTGCGACCATGAGGCTGGCACCTCAACGTCGTTCATTTCAAATACAGCATCACCCGATGGGTTGCGTATCACTGAAGAACGCTTTTCGTATTTGAACAGGTCATATACGTTTTTTCCCTCTTTGCTAAAGTATCTGTCGATCTTTAGTCCTTTGCCGCCCGGGGCGGTTGCTTTTTTTGAAATGTTTTTGCCCATATCTGTATGTATAATAAGTTATTATAGTGTTAAAAAAACCTTAAGGGTTTTTAATCAAATTTATTATTCTGTGTGACCTAATTCAATTCAGAGTTTTCCACATGATGTGGAGCCGAAGCTTATTGTTATTATTCTTATACTTTAAACAACTGCTTTACAGGTCATTGTGCGTGTGGAAAACTAAAAATTGAAAAATAAATCAGAAATTTTGAGTTAATTTTGCTATGTTTTTCACTAAATGTAAAGATACCCTTTTCTGTCAAAAATTTGGCCATTTTGAGATGTGGCTAAAGAAATAGATAAGTACTTAGATCTGTAAAATTTTAATAATAATTAAACTATCTGAACGTTTTCTGGTATTAATTATAGCACCAAAATTTACGGATATGGAGATGATAAGAATTTATTGGGACTATTACTTTGTCAACCTTGATAAATTATTTCTGAAGGTGTGTGAGGCGGAGATCTATTGACTTTAAGCGAGTGGTTGATTGAGTGAATAGTTAGAAAAAGTTTAATCTAATCAACCACTCACCCAATCAACTTACTCAACTATTACTCCACCACACTCACCTTAAGCATATTGGTTTTGCCCTGCTTATAGATAGGCACAGCCGCAGTGTTGATGATTACGTCACCTACCTCAATCAGGTTCTCAGATTTAAGAATTTCGTTTACATCACTGATGGTTTGATCAGTACTTTCCAGTTTATCATAATAAAAAGCACGCACTCCCCAAACCAGGCTTAAAGCATTCAGCAGGTTTTTGTTGGATGTAAATATATACGTACTGGCTTTTGGCCTGTGGCTTGATATTTCGAACGCGGTATAACCGGATACGGTCATGGAAACTATACCTACTGCGTTGGTATGTTCGGCCAGGTAAACTGCCGATCCGCATAGCGCATCACTAAGATAATTAGCAGGTGTTGGCGGCGTGGTTGGTTCAATAGTGGTGTTAAAAGGATAACCCAATTCTTCCACATTCCTTACAATTTTGGCCATTGTTTCAATAACGATCACCGGAAATTCACCCACTGAAGTTTCGCCGCTAAGCATTACCGCATCAGCGCCGTCCAGTACAGAATTAGCTACGTCATTCACCTCAGCCCTTGTAGGTCGTGGTGTAGTGATCATAGATTCGAGCATTTGAGTGGCAACTATTACCGGTTTTGATGCCGCACGGCATTTCCGGGCGATCATTTTTTGTAGTAGTGGAACTTCTTCAAGCGGCATTTCAACGCCCAGGTCGCCGCGGGCAACCATTACACCATCGGTTGCTTCAATAATGCCATCAATATTATCAATAGCTTCGGGCTTTTCAACTTTAGCTATTACCCTTGCAGACTTACCACTGCGGGCAATAATGCGTTTCAGCTCAACAATATCTTCAGCTGTGCGAACAAACGAAAGCCCGATCCACTCCACATCGTTTTGCAATGCAAATTCCAGGTTGACCAGGTCTTCTTCTGTTAAACTCGGGATAGAAACTTTGGTATTGGGCAGGTTCACACCTTTGCGCGATGTTAATATACCACCATGAACCACTTCACAAAGCACGGTATCTTTTCTGTTGGTTTCTATCACCCGCATCTGTATTTTTCCGTCATCTAATAAGATGATCTCATTGGGTTTCACGTCCTGCGGAAAAGTTTCATAAGTAATGTATATCCGGTTATCGTCGCCAATACATTCATGTGTAGTGATATTAATATGCGTACCGTTAATAAGGTGGATACCACCGTCTTTTACCAATCCGATACGAATCTTTGGGCCCTGCAAATCGGCAAGGATGCCTACATTTATTTTGTATTGTTCGTTAATTTCGCGAATAGTGTCGATCGTTTTTTGGTGATCTTCTGGTTTCCCGTGCGAAAAATTCAGGCGGCATACATTTACACCAGCCTTTATCATAGCTAATAAAATGTCTTTATTGGTTGATGCCGGACCCATTGT
>FTJA01002939.1_pt2 | contig 10596 bp, 8 predicted proteins | sample 1689021 | NCBI WGS metagenome assembly FTJA01 (sample SAMEA3914874, study PRJEB12502) | metagenome | biome: forest; material: soil | place: Canada | collected 2011-07-03 | depth 0.3 m | reverse complement strand
TGGCCCCCGCACCTGCATTTCCAGCTGATGTTTGATATAGAAGGATGCTATGGCGACTACCCCGGCGTAGGCAGATATTCAGAAAAAGATAAATACCTTAATAATATTCCCGACCCAAATTTGATCCTGCAATTTCCTTAATCTTGAGTAATCGGCTCATGATGGGCATGACATGCTTCCGCACAAACAAGGCAAGCTTCGGCACAACGTTTGCATTGGTCATTTTCGTGTTTCCCACACTCGTCAGCACACATACGGCATATCTCTTCGCATATCACCAAATACTGGTGACCAATAACCGAGTTGCGTTGTAATAACCTTGCGCCTTGTGCGCATATATCTGCACAATCCCAATCAAGACTAATACAGCGGGTCATATCTTTTACATCTTCTTCCTGTAAACAGGCAGTTGCACAGTTTTCACAGGCCAGCGTACAATCAAGTAACTTTTTGATTAATGCGCTATGATCATGTTTTTCCATACTATTGAGTTTTAAGTTCCACTTAAATATCAATAGTAAAAAATCAATAATGTTTTAATGATTTGGGAATAATTACCGAGCTCTGTGTTCCGGATAAATGTTGTCAGTTTCGGCAACCGGTTCCTTTCAGCTTAGCTACAAAAAAAAGATCCGCCCTGATAGCTATCAGGGCGGATCTTTTCAAAAATTTTGTTTTTAATTATTGTTGCGGTGCATCCTCTGGCGTACCTACAATTTTGTAAACCTTGTTATTATTTGCATCACGTGCTTCCTGGTAATAATAGCCATCAGCCGATACATAGTATTTTTCGCCATTAAGATTGATCTTCCTGCAATCCTGAGGAAGTGATTCAACAATATCCCCCACTTGAGGAGCCTGTTGAACATCATTATTAGGACTATTTGTATTTAACTCACCATCTTTACCCGCTACCTGATAAGTTACACTGCCATCGTCTTTTGTAATTGGCTCGTAGTAAACACCATTTGCTTCGTAATACTGCACTCCGTTAATTACAATAGATTGTGCATTTGATGGCAAACTATTTATTTCTGCACCCACAGGAGGTTCAACAACGGTGTATTCGTTATTGTCATATTGATAGAATAATCCACTGCTATAGTAATATTCTGCATCGTCAAAATAGAACGGGTAGTAACCATATGGCAAAAATCCTATGCTGAAACCAAGCCTTGGTCCATAATAAGTGTTATAATAGCCATGATAGTAATGGTAATAACCGTGTGTTCTCCAATAAGAAGGACCATAAAAACCACGACCCCCAACACCTACCGAAGCACGTCCACCGGCGCCTATGTAACCACGTGTGCCAATGGAAGTTGAATTTATATTGCTACGGCCACCATAACTGTTTACTCCCGGATTAACGCCGATACGATGAGCAGTGGCCACACTATAACCAGGATTATAGGTACGCGGAGGTGCAATGGCTATACGTGAATTACCATTGCCCGACCTGGTGTATCCAACGCCACTATTTGAAGGCCTGTTGTAACCGCCTCCATTAAATGAGGGTCTGTTGGTATTGCTTACAGAGGGCCTTGGACTATTTGTACTGCTTGGAGATGGCCTGAAACTGCTTCCGCTATTTGAGCTACCGGAAGGCCTTGAACTGCCACCGCCACCGCCACCACTGGATGAACTGCCACCAGATGGACGTGAGCCTCCGCCACCACCGCCATCTCTATGCTGGGCGCTGGCAGAAAGTGCTACAAACAAGCACAATAGCGCGTTTAAAGCTATGGTGGTCAGATATTTATATGTCTTTTTCATGATTGTGTGTTAATATTTTCAGTAACTATGATAATTTTAGGTAGCTGATTTATAAGGTATAGACTAACAAAATTGCAAACGGTTTAATGGTATATTTAAATAATTAGCAAAAAGCAAAACAATAGTTTTCTTGGCAACCCAGAAACTCATCAGCAATTTCTACTTGTAAAAGTAAATGTAATAAACTAATGTACCTAATGTATGTTCAAACAACCATTGTGATCATAGCAAATACTGACAAAATGACTATGTGATTGCGGTAAATTATATACTTACAGATTCTCAGCAATAAATAAAAACGGCTGGTCAAACTGCAGGCTGAAAAACCCATCATGGGTGGTCTTGAAACAGTGATTGCCTGTCGGCTCCAGGCCACTGTAATGAAGCTCATGTGTGTGGGTTAATATTTCAATCGTATCACCGGTCGGCTTCCATTTGCTGAAACCCGAATTAATTGCAAAAATTTTTTGATTATTGTTAAAGATCACCACGTTGATCTTGTCGGTAAAAAACAAATAATCTTTTAATTGCAGGTCATCTGTGATAATATTAACGGCCGGGTAATTGTGCGTGATCAGGTATTTTAAAGCAGCCTCAACTGGTGTATCATTCCCGGCAGGCATTTGCTTAATATTTGATTGTAAAGACCCACGTGTCTGGTCGGTTATTATCCAGTCTATTTTAATCCCATAATTGTTCAGCAGTTCCGCAGTTTCCCGGGTAGTTATAACCGTCGGATTCCACTCCAGCAATTGTCCCAACAGTTCAGCCGGAAAACTATCCAACCCCAGCACCAGTAATGCGGGTTCCTGTTTTTCGCGTACGATATGATGGGAAGACAATGGGTTAGTGATTATTTAAATAGTGAATAGCGATTTGTTTAATTCAAACCGAAAATTAAGCAAATAGTTTGATATTAGTTAACCCGTGATTATAGGTTGGTTTTTTAAAAGCGCTTTTTTTTCAATATATCTTCCTGTAGAATTCTTTTAACACCATTCCGGGATGAGGAGCCAGGTTGATTGCACCTGATACGGCAATACCATAGATGCCCGTCGCCAATAACGGTGCAACATCGTTTAGTTGTATACCGCCTACAGCTATAACCGGTATTTCAATAGTATGCTTTTGCAATATACGATAACCTTCAAACCCCAATAACGGCTTGTCATTTGGTTTGGTATCGGTATGGGCAAATGGCCCGTATCCGCAATAATCCAGCACACCTGTATTTTGAACCTCCAATAATTGTTCGACATGTGTGGCAGAAGCTCCTAATGTCTTATCATCCCCAATATATTTGCGAATAGCGATCAAATCGGCATCAAAGTCCTCGATATGCACGCCCTGCGCATCAACCCTGTCCAGCAGTTCGTAATGATTGGTTACGATCAGCGTAGCGCCCCATTCATCACATATAGCAGCTATCTCATTCATCTCGTCTATCAGTTCATCATCAGGCTTGGTCAGGCAACGGTACTGTATCCAGTTGGCCCCGGCCTGGCAGGCAGTCTGTGCCTGCTCTGAATGACTTCGCCGTGGTAGATCCTGGGTGAGGTAATGGAATTTGGATATATATTTTTTCATGGTCTTAATGGTTTATCTGAACCATAATTTTTAGGATTAATAGATTACTATGATGAATAAAAGATCAAGAAAATCCTAAAAATCATGGTTTAGATGACTTCCAGGCTATTTTAACGCCTCACTAATCGGTTTACCAATACACCCGTTTGGTGCCTGTATATGTAATAACGCAGCCACTGTTGCAGCAATATCCGTCATATGCGTTTCGCGGTTCAGGTGACCATGTGATATTCCCCAGCCCATAAATACCAGTGGGATATGCGTATCATAAGGGTTCCAGGTGCCGTGGGTGGTACCTGTTGGTCCACTATCTCCGGAGCCATGACCAGTAAACCAACCTGGCTGTAAAATAATTTGTATTACACCACTGTGTTCAATGCTATATCCGTTTACAACCCGGGTACGCAATTCTTCGGGAATATTAGCGGTTTGCGCATGACGCATATCAATGGCGTAGGCCACACCCCGTTGTTTCTCCAAAAATTCGATAGCATCTTTTATCAGTGCGTCTTTATTAAGCTGTGCATATTTAATAGTCGCGTTATTAAAGTTAACCTGGTAATTTGTTAATCCGATCACCAGTTTTTCTACTTTATATCTATTCAGCAAAAATTTGTTCAGGCTATCCGTAACAGCGCCGTCATCCCACACATCTGCCGGAATACCATGATCTTTTAAAAACGCGGTGTTATGTGCAGCACCATGATCGGCAGTTAAGAAAACCGTATAGTTGCCTTTGCCAACCTTTGCATCCAGATAGGTAAAAAATGCAGCTAACTCTCTATCCAGGCGCAGGTAGGTATCTTCAATCTCCACCGCATTTATCCCGAACTGATGGCCAATATAATCTGTAGAAGATAAACTTAATGCAAGGAAATCGGTTACGTTATGCTGGCCCAATTGTTCGCCGTTAATGGCAGCAACGGCCATATCGATAGAAATGGTATTACCATAAGGTGTTGAACGAATCATACCCAAATTTCCTTTATATAAAGCCGATGTTTTTACAGGAAGCGTAGGCGAATCTGTTCCCTTAAATTTACCTTCGTACTTGGTATTGTCAGGCAAAGTTTGTACATATGTATCTATAGGGTAAAGCGGTGTCCAGTCTTGCTTAAGATAAGTTTCAGCCAGCTTCTGATTATTAAAATCTTTCACCCATTGCGGCAGGTCGGTCATATAATAGGTGCTGCTTATCCAGTTACCGGTTTTATCATCAAACCAATAAGCAGCATTCGCCGTATGCCCAGCAGGCAATATACCCCCGCGGTCCTTTAAGGCTATACCGATCACTTTTGAACGGAAATTAGTGGCCAACCTCAACTCGTCGGTAACTGTACTGGTCAATAAGTTGCGGGGCGACATCTGTCCGGCAGCAGATGTGCTTCCGACGGTTTTCACTGTAGTATCTTCGGTGCAATAAATGGATTTTCCGGTCGCCTGGATGATAAAATCATTACCTGCAATGCCATGTATAGCCGGCACAGAACCTGTATAAATACAACTATGGCCAGGCCCGGTAAAAGTGGGAATGTAATCAACCTGCGTATTTTCACAGCTAAAGCCTTCGTTTAGCAGGCGTTTAAACCCGTTGTTTTGGTAACGGTCATAAAAACGGTAAAGGTAATCCCAGCGCATCTGATCAACCACGATACCAACCACCAGTTTTGGGCGGGGCAATGTATTGGTAGCAGTAGTAGGAGCAGTAACAGGGTTAGTTTTCTTTTTTGAGGTTTGGGCTGATACTGAAAGGGTAGCAAAAGCAAAGGATAATAAAAGTAGATGTTTGATCTTCATCTGTAAGCGGTTTTTATAACGCAAATATCCACAAAGCAATTAAAATCCAATGTGATATTTGCATTACCCCAAAATAAAATTTAATGTTCCGGGATGGCAAAAGTCAGCAAAGCATGTTGACTTGCCGTATGCAGATCTCTCCAGGCCCTGTTTATTTCCGTATCTGTACTTGCTGCAATTAAACCGCATAAAGGATACAGCCTGTCTACACTTTCCCTTGCCAATTGAGCAAGTTTGCGGCTGGTAAAACTTACCCTATTCAACTGCTCATCCGAAACAGCATTATTATTTTGAATTGCGATCCATGACTGGTCGACCGCTTCATAAAAATATTCTCTTAACAAGTTAATATCATTATTTGATCTATTAAACTCGTTAATTAAAAACGTTTTCTGTTCACTTGTAAGCCGGGGCTGCTTCATCTTTTCATTGAAAACATCTTTGCACAGATCCATAAAATGAATGGCTATACCCGATAAATTAACCGCCAATGTGGCTTCAGCCAATTGCAAAAAGGGATATTGGTATAAAGGATTGGATACAATTGCCGCTGAAGGATCGATCTTAAATTGCCTGTTGGATTCAACCGCAAGATTTTTAATCTCAAAGGCATCGCTGCCGGTAGCCACCATACCTATGTATTTCCATGCCGGCAAAATATTGACATCCTTTTTATCAAATATAAAAGGCAATATCAGTGGCTGGCCATCATCGTCTAAAACAGGTTCTCCGTCTTTTTTAATAATGCAATTAGCCGTAATATATGTAGCATGATGCGCCCCGCTGGCATATTTCCAGGTACCATTTATAATATATCCTATTTCTGTAATATCAGCTGTGCCCCCTGCTGCGCCACTGCCCGCAAGGCAAACTTTATTATCATTGAATACTTGATGTGCAATTTCGGAAGACATAAATCCTCCGAACCAACCTGAGCCGCTGCACAGGGTAACTACCCAGCCTGTACTGCCATCAGTCCAGCTTATGGCTTCCTGCAACCGTACAAGGTTGGGTAGCGTTATTTGACGCCCACTGTAAACCCGGGGCACTGACAGCTTAAACCACTCCCGTTTATAAACCACCCGTAATTGTTCCGGGTGAAGCATACCCAATTGTTCAGCTTCAGCGGCTGTATTACGAATAGCATTTACATCCTCTTCCTCAATAAATGTTGAAGGATGCGGAATTCTATTTTCCATTTTGATAATTTAATAAAACCTCTTTTGCAGTTTTATCTTTTTTCCAGATAGCAAGCCATTCAAAAAATCCAAAAAAAGCTACAATAAATAAAAACAGGGTCAGTGCCGAAAACAGGATGAGATTTTTATAACACAATAGCGGGATGGCAAACAGGTTAGATATATTGAGCCATATCCAGTTTTCAAGCTTGCGCCTTGCCAGCAGCCACATCCCAGCCCAAGCTGTTGATGATACCCAGGCATCCCATAAAGGAACATTTGATGTTGTGAATTTTTTGAGCAGTACGTAAAGTATAGCCCATCCGGCAAATACGATCATCAAAGTGATTATCCATTCCCTGCGTGTCGCCCATGTGATTTTCACGGGTGGTTCGTGCCGTTTTTTCATCCAGTAAATCCAGCCATAAATGCTCATAACCAAATAATAAACATTCAGGGCCGATTCTGCATACAGCCCGGCAATCAGCAAAATATAGATACCCATAAAGGTACCTGCAATACCTGTTGGGTAAAGCCATATATTATTCATTTTGGCCAGCAATACTTCGGCTATACCCAATAGCACCGCTATCCACTCCCAAATAGTAGTTTCATGTAGTTGTGCTATAAAAAGTTGAATCCAGTGATGCAGGTTCATAACTCCTAAAACCTTAAATTCAAAGATGCCAGGAAGTTGATTGGCGCCTGCGGGAAAAAGTAATTGTAATTCACAACCTTACCGCCTTCAATGTCAGGGTATGTAGCCCCGTCAGACTGGTATTTTTTGCTGAATACATTATTGACAAGCAATCCAACACCAACATTTTTAACTCCTTTTATGCTGAAATTATAGTTAAGGCGTACATCATTTACAAAATACCCATCAAGCGAACGGCTTATAGTGGATGTATTATCCAGGTATTGCCGGCTTACGTATTTGCTGATAAAAGCGATCTCGGCGTTTTTTACCGGATGATAACTTATGGTGCTTGATCCGGTAAAGTTTGGGGAGTAGGCAATATTCGTATTTTTGTAGGATGTCCCATCCAACGTTCCGGCATCATAGTTTTGCAGAAATTGCTCAAAGTTTTTTATTCTATTTACGCTCCAGGTCGCATTTACGTACCAGCTTAGCAGCTCTGCCACTTTTAAACGGGTGCTAACTTCAACACCTGCTCTGTAGCTGTCTTTTACATTGGTTCGGATGGCTTCGCCAACACTATCCAGCGCGCCGGTTAGGATCAACTGGTCTTTGTAAAGCATATAAAAGCCATTGATACTACCGCTAAAAACCGGTTCGTTATAACGGTACCCAAATTCAAAGTCTTTTAAGTTTTCGGGTTTCGGGCGGGTTTGCGGCGTTGAGTTAACAAAATCGCTTCGGTTAGGCTCGTGATTACCTACTGCAAAAGATGCATAAACGTTGCTATGCTCATCGAGCTTATAGGTGATACCTGCTTTGGGATTAAAAAAATTAAGCTCCACTTGTTGCCGCGCATTGCTCTGGCTTTGGTAGATCCCTATAAATGAATAATAAATGTGCCGGTATTGCAGATCGCCATATAACAACACATCACCCAAATGGTACTCGGCACGACCGAAAATATTAAAATCAGTTTTCTTAGCATTATCATGTGAGTATTGATAATCAGGCGGAATATTGGTGCTCTGCTGTGTCCACTCAATATTATCGTAGTGTGCCCCCTTGTATTCATTATAGGCTCCGCCTAGCTTCACATCCAGATTGTTCTCAGGTTTGTAGTCCAGGTTGTAAGTAAGACCATAAAAATCATTATTCAACCATAAGCGGCGTACAAGGTCGGTCGCATCAATGCTTGTGCCTCCTACAACAACCGGCGTGACACCATAATTTTTCAATGAATCCGCATTTCTGTACTCCTCATAATAACCATAACCTTTTGTATAATGCAATGCCCCGCTGAACGAAAGCTTACTGCTGATCTGCTGATCATAAAGCAACTGGTAATAGTTCTGCGTATAATTATCGGTCTGGTTTTTATAAAAACTATTGGTTGAATTTATATAGCCCAGTTCATTATACCGGCGGTTTCCGCTTTTTACACTGTCTTCGGGTACGCCATCCCAGGCCTGGTAAGTTTGTTCATAGCCCGAAAATACATTTAGACGAAGCACACTGTTTTTACCATAGTAAGCGCCGCTTAAAAAGAAAGACTTTAAATGCGAAAATGCACGATCAATATACCCGTCAGAGTTGATCCTCGATAAACGGCCGTCAACGCTAAAATGTCCGCCAAGCAATCCCGTACCAAGGCTAACTGTATTTTTAACTGTCCCATATGATCCCGCTGCGTTATTAAGTTCGGCATAGGCGGTATCATGTCGTGTAGTAGTTTGTATATTTATACTGGCCCCAAATGCGCCCGCACCATTGGTAGAAGTACCTACGCCGCGTTGTACCTGGATATTATCAACAGAGGAAGCCAGGTCAGGCAGGTCAACAAAATATACGCCCTGGTCTTCCGCATCATTTAGCGGGATTCCGTTAAGCGTTACATTAGTCCGGGTAGCATCCGAACCACGGATTCGGATACTGGTATAACCCACACCCGCACCGGCATTTGAAGTTACCACTGTTGATGGCGTTTGTTCCAGCAAATACTCAAACCCACGGCCTGAATTATTTTTATCAATCTCTTTTTTGTTAAGATTGGTAAAGGCTGTAGGCGAATCGTTTGATGCTCTTGTAGCACTTACCGTAACCTCTTCTGTCAGCGTAGTGCTGTTGCTAAGCGAAACATTAATGATAGTGTTTGCAGTAAGTGCAACAGTTTTTTCAAACGGCTGATAACCAATGTAAGTGACCTTTAGCGTGAAGTTGCCAATGGTAAGATTGCTCAGCTGATACTTACCCGCTGCATCTGCAATAGTGCTGATTGTTGGACTGATGGTGATAGTTGCACCCGACAATGGTGCACCTGTTTGATCGGAGACTTTCCCTGAAATGGAAAGCTGGGCTGTTGCCAGGACAGGCAACAACAAGACGAATAACGCCGTGAAAAAAATTTTCAAAGTGAATAAATAAAACTTGTTAAACCATCCGTACACCAGGGTTGAATGCACAGTACACTTAACTTTTACCTCTCCCTACGCCGGCATTACCCGGATCAGGTGCATGTGTGAGTCGCCAGTGGTTAGTTCTGAGTAATGAGTAGTGCCAACAATGACAAAAACTCAATACTTAAAACTCAATACTTATTACTACACACAATGGGTTTGATCTCAGCCTGTCTTTCAGTTTGATTGCTCAAAGCAAGGCACCCCTTGAGAATTATGCAGCAAAGATAGGTTTTGGAAATCAGAATGTGTAGTACTTATCTACATTTTGCAGAAGTTCCGTATATTTGGTATAAATAAAAGCAAATTGGGTTATGTTAACAGATATTCAACTTAAAGAGAGATTGATTGAAAAAATCAATAGTACAACATGACGGGGAGTTATTACACCAATTGTCCAGAGTAATTGCTCTTGAAGTACAAATTGATGATGTTTACAAATTAAGTACTGACGAAATAAAGGCTATCAAAGAAGGTATTGAGCAAATTGATAATGGACTATAATTAGATCCGAGCAAATAGAAATTTTAACTATTTGGGATAGCCGAAGAAATCCTCAAAAATTCAAATTCTAAATTGTTCCCGATTTGATGATTTTTAAGACATCATCAAATCTAAAATCATTACCTGTCTTTCAATTTGCTTACTCAAATCAAGACACATTCCTTTTTGCTGAGTACTTACACACTTTCCGACTTATGGCCTTTCGGACTTTCGGACTAAAACCCTACTTTTGCAAACTTTTATAAATACAAGTTATGCTACGAACACATACCTGCGGCGAATTAAATATCAGCCATTTAGGCCAGTCGGTTACTTTATGCGGCTGGGTGCAAAAATCACGCGATTTGGGCGGTACAACATTTATTGATGTTCGCGACCGGTATGGTTTAACCCAGCTTGTTTTTAACGAGGGTACTGATAGCGAACTGCGTACTAAAAGCCGCAGCCTGGGTCGTGAGTTTGTGATACAAGTAAGCGGCAAGGTGATTGAGCGTACAAGCAAGAATGCCAAAATACCGACGGGCGAAATTGAAATTGCTGTTGATGAACTGCAAATATTGAATGAGGCCAAAACTCCTCCATTCCAGATAGAAGATGAAACCGATGGCGGCGAGGAATTGCGTGCAAAATATCGTTACCTTGATCTGCGCCGTAACCC
>FTJA01000195.1_pt2 | contig 10626 bp, 7 predicted proteins | sample 1689021 | NCBI WGS metagenome assembly FTJA01 (sample SAMEA3914874, study PRJEB12502) | metagenome | biome: forest; material: soil | place: Canada | collected 2011-07-03 | depth 0.3 m | reverse complement strand
CTGGATTTCTTCCTGTTCTATATCTTTTATGAGTTGATGCTGTTGCCGCTATACTTCCTCATTGGTATGTGGGGCGGGGCACGCCGGGAATATGCGGCTATCAAATTTTTTCTGTACACCCTGTTCGGCTCGGTGTTTATGCTGCTGATAATGATCGGTCTTTATTTATCCGTTAAAGACCCCGCGACAGGTAATCATACCTTCAACATCATCCAGATGATGAACCCGGCCAATTACGATGCGAATTCAGTATTCTCTGTGCTGGGGCATAAAACGCTTTTAGGCATGCCTGCACGCACAGTTGGTTTTGTTGTGCTGTTTATCGCCTTTGCGATCAAAGTGCCTGTAGTGCCTTTGCATACCTGGCTGCCGGACGCGCACGTAGAGGCACCTACGCCGGTTTCTATTATACTGGCAGGTATCCTGCTGAAAATAGGCGGGTATGGTATTATCCGTGTATGCCTGGGAATATTCCCAGAAGTGGCGGCATCGGGGGCTTTCTGGCTTGGATTATTAGGGGTAATATCCATTTTATACGGTGCATTGAACGCCCTTGCACAACGCGACCTGAAACGTATGATCGCTTACTCGTCTGTATCGCACATGGGCTTTGTTTTACTGGGGATAGCATCGCTAACTGCCGAAGGCATCAGCGGAGCGGTGATGCAAATGGTAAGTCATGGATTTTTAGCTACCATGCTTTTCTTTTTGGCCGGTGTTGTTTACAACAGGGTTCACAACAGGGATATTTACAACTTTAGGGGTTTGGGCACCACAATGCCGAAATACACCGCTTTTATCATGATCGCGTTTTTTGCCTCATTGGGCTTGCCCGGTTTTTCCGCTTTTATAGGGGAAGCCTTTTCGCTGGTCGGCGCATTTGAATCGCCGTCGGTTAATGGCGCTTTACCTTATTGGATGGCTGTTTGTGGTTCGGTGGGTATTTTGCTAAGCGCTGCTTACTTTTTATGGACACTGCAAAGGATGTTTTTCGGATCATTATCCTTAAAAGGCGGCGATGTCTGGAAAACGGCGCTTGTGGATCTGAATATAAGAGAAACAATTACCCTTTTGCCACTGGCTCTTTTAACACTGGTTTTGGGAGTGATGCCATCATTGGTTTTTAATAAGATCAATGATTCGGTGTTATCGTTAATACATTTATTGGGAGTTAAGTAAATCTATTTTGAGTGGTTTTATGGAAAAACCGTAAGTGATGCATCTTGAGTTTAAATGATCCCAGATAACGGGGCACATTGAAATCACAGATTGTATTACTTAATTCAAAAACCATGTTTAAAAAATTATTAATGGCTGCATCTATTCTTTTTATAGCTATAGCAGCAAAGGCAGACGATCAAAAGATCATATCAAAAGTTCAAAAAGTTATAGTGTTTTTAAACGGGGCACAGGTAACACGCACAGCAATGGTCAACGTAAATGCAGGCACATCAACATTAGTTTTTGAGAATATTTCTCCGGGGATTGATGTGCAAAGCATACAGGTACATGCTAACGGAGAATTTACCATCTTGTCTGTAAAACATGAGTTAGATTTTTTAAATGAACAGACAAAACAAAAGCGCATCGAAGATTTAAGGGTGCAACAAAAATCCATTAAAGACAAAATAGATCTGCAAAATAGTTTGTCTTCTGTTTATCAGGAAGAGGAAAATATGCTGGTGGAAAACCAGGTAATAAGCGGCCAGAATACAGGTCTGGATATTATAAAACTTAAACAGGCGCTGGATTTTCAAACAGAAAGGTTGACTGCATTAAAGAAAAAGCAGCAAGATAATAATCTCCAGATACTGGCTTTGACAACTGAATTGCAAAAATATAATCAGCAAATAGCAGATATAAATAAAGGAGCAACTAAAGAAACAAGCAATATACTGGTCACAGTTTCATCAAAAACCTCATTGCAAACCGAGTTCACGTTGAGCTATGTGGTTCACAATGCAAGTTGGTTCCCAACTTATGATATCCGGGCAAAAAATGTGAACAGCCCGATTAGCATATCCTATAAAGCTAATGTATCACAACAAAGCGGTGAGGATTGGAAAAATATTAAATTGACCTTGTCAACAGGCAATCCGACCGTAAGCGGAAGTAAGCCTGAATTAAATCCTTATTACTTAAACCTTGGGATGTATTACAAAGCGCCGGATAGGTCTGTTACAAGAGTTAGTGGTAAATTGGTTGGTGATGATGATCAGCCTGTAGTAGGCGCAACCGTTAAAGTAAAAGGAACTTCGATAGGTACTGTTGCGGATGCAATTGGCAATTATTCCATACAATTGCCTAACAATGCCCAGACACTTGTTTTTTCTTTTGTAGGATATGAAACGCAAGAAATACCAATTGGCTCCGGGGTAATTAACGTAAGACTCAGATCATCTATAAATACTTTAAATGAGGTTGTAGTTACAGGCTATGCAAATCAATATAAAAGTGAGCTATCAGGTGTAGCAGCAGGGGTTCAGATACGTGGCATAGCGAGTGTTAAAGAAACTACTATTCCAATTGCCGTAAATAAAATAGAAAATCAAACCAATATTGAATTTAATATTACTAATCCATATTCAGTACCAAATGATGGCAAACAGTATGCGGTAGAGATCAATCAATTGGATCTGAATGCAAGCTACGAGTACGCAGTAGCTCCTAAGTTAAGCACCGATGTTTTTTTAACAGCCAAATTGACTGATTGGAATAAATATAATTTTTTGTCAGGAGAAGCTAGCCTGTTCTTTGAAGGTACTTTTATCGGTAAATCGTTATTGAATACTGATGCGGCTGCAGACACATTAAGTTTATCTTTAGGAACTGATAAAAATATTGTCGTAACACGTACATCATTAAAAGATCTTACGGAGAGGCAAAGCCTCGGTTCAAATAAAAAAGAAACGCGTGATTGGCAGATCGAGGTTAAGAACCGTAAAAATCAGCCTGTAAATTTGCTGATTGAAGACCAGGTACCCGTTTCACAGAACTCCTCAATTGAGGTGGAAAGCCAGGAATTATCCGGCGGGCTATTAGATAAAGCCACCGGTAAAATTGTTTGGAGCTTGCCATTAAAAGCACTGGAGGACAAAAAATTAGAACTAAAATACCAGGTGAAATACCCTAAAAATCAATCAGTACTAATACAATAGAGACTAAATGAACGATCTGTTACCATTTTTACCCGGACAATTAGACCAAGTTTTTGATGGCATTACTTATTTTATGCCCGAAATTTACCTGTCTGTATTGTTTCTGGTAGTACTGGTAACAGATCTTCTGTTTGGTAAAACCTCGGGCTGGTTATGCCGGATAACTGCTTGTGCCGGTTTGGTACTGGTGATCTTTAAAGATCTTGAACAATTCCAATTATTACTTACAGGCCCGCATTTATTTTTCGGCCAAATGCTGCTATTGCATCAGACATCTTTAGTATTTAAGTTAGTCATTGATGCCTTGTCTATCCTGCTGTTATTGTATTTTGAATGGGATGATGATCTGAATGCTCATCCCAAGGGAGTATCCGATCTGTATTCCATATCAATAGCCGCCATATTCGCCATGCATTTAATGACAATGTCGGTTAACCTCTTATCCATTTATCTTTCTGTCGAAATGGTTTCCATTGCATCATACCTGATGGTAGCTTATCGTGCCGGGAATGGATTGAGCAGCGAGGCAGGCTTAAAATATGTGCTTTTTGGCGCCGCATCGTCAGCCATCATGCTGTATGGTATATCGTTGTTGTATGGTTTTGGCGGATCGCTTGACGTGTTTGGCGGCAACCTACTGCCAGGTTTGATGCAGGTTAACCCTATAGCTGTTTCTTTTGCGTTAATATTGTTTTTAGCAGGAATAGGGTTCAAGCTATCATTTGTACCCATGCACTTTTGGGTGCCTGATATTTACCAGGGAGCGCCTGCGCCTGTTTCCGCTTTTTTGTCTACTGTAACTAAGATTGCTGCATTTGGGCTGCTGATTAATTTTTTAACCCCCTTTATCTATTTCCCGAAATTCCCAACGGTCTTTGATTTTAGTTTGTTTTTGTCGATCATAGGTATCGTCACCATGATTGCCGGAAACTTTGCCGCCACCTTACAGAATAATATCAAAAGAATGCTTGCCTATTCCAGTATCGGGCACACCGGCTTTGCTTTAATGGCGATAGTTACTTTTACTACACAAGGAAAATCAGCATTGACCTTTTATTTAATTGCTTATGCTGTGGCTAATATTGGTGCCTGGATGCTGGCTAGTTATTTTGCCAATACGGCGAAAGTAGAAAACATCAGTGATTTTAAAGGACTGGGTTTTAAATACCCGGTTGCCGGGGTATGTTTTGTTATCATATTAATTTCGCTTACCGGGCTGCCTGTTACCGCCGGGTTTTATGGTAAATTCCTTGCATTTTCTTCCGTATATGCAGTTTACCAGCAGAATCATAATATATGGCTGCTTTTGCTGATGATAACAGGCGCGGTAACAACTGTTGTTTCGTTATTCTATTATATTAGAATCCCGCTTAATTTATTTCTCCGCAAAACCGAAAGAACTACCGGTTTTGCTTCGTCAAATCCATTCTTATTGGTTTCAATTGCAATTATTTCATTATTGATCGTCTTTTTGGGACTTTTTCCGGATATTTTGATTAAATAATTGTAATTGTCAAAAAAACTAACGTTTAATTGAAATTATTTGAATAAATTATTCGTTTTTTAGAAAAAATAGTAATTTGCGGCCCGCAAAAATAAACCGGTTTTTTCTAAAAATTATGAAACGTTATTTCCCCTTTGCCCTCATTGTAGGCATTTTGATCCTGACTTTTATTTTTCCCTCAGTTGAATTTCATAATTCAGCCACCAACCCTAACTTTAATACAGGTGACATTGCCTGGATGCTGATGTCAACCGCTTTAGTTTTGATCATGACACCGGGCCTTGCCTTTTTTTATGGCGGTATGGTGAACAAGAAAAATGTGATATCAACCATGTTGCAAAGCGTTATTTGTATGGTGATCATCACTGTAATGTGGGGAATATTCGGTTTTAGCCTTGCCTTTGGCGATTCTATTGGAGGTATAATAGGCAATCCGTCAACTTATTTTATGATGAAAGGGATGCTTGGCAATTCGACCTGGAAACTGGCCCCAACCATACCGCTATTGCTTTTTGCGATGTACCAGTTAAAGTTCGCAATCATTACCCCGGCGTTGATCACCGGTGCATTTGCCGAACGTATCCGCTTTAACAGTTATATCATATTCCTGTGCCTTTTTGCTATTTTCATCTTTTCGCCTTTGGCGCATGCAACCTGGCATCCCGACGGCATTTTGTTCAAATTGGGCGTTCTTGATTTTGCAGGCGGAACCGTGGTGCATATGTCGGCAGGCTGGGCCGCTTTGGCATCGGCACTATATCTAAAGCGCCGGAATGAAGCTAATCATGCGCCGGCCCGTGTTACATACGTAATAATAGGTACCGGATTATTATGGTTTGGTTGGTTTGGTTTTAACGCCGGCTCAGCTTTCGGGGCAAATCATTTAGCGGTAAATGCATTAGCTACCAGCACAACAGCATCAGCCGCAGCCGGTTTAACCTGGATATTTTTTGATATGCTAAAAGGGCGCAAGCCATCAGCAATGGGTACTTGTATCGGTGCTGTAGTTGGCCTGGTGGCTATCACACCTGCAGCGGGGTTTGTTTCAGTACCGCACTCGCTGGCTATTGGTATTATTTCGGCTGTAGTGAGTAACCTGGTGGTTGAGTGGCGCACCCGCACCACAATTGACGATACGCTGGATGTGTTTCCTTGCCATGGCGTAGGTGGTATGGTAGGGATGGTGCTTACAGGTGTATTTGCCAATCAGAAAGTGAACGCAGGTAATACAACAGGCGACGGCTTATTTTTCGGTCATACTCATTTGTTTTTTGTTCAGTGTATCGCATTGGTTGCCGTGTCCATATTCTCATTCTTTGGTTCATTGCTATTATTAAAGATCACTGACATGATCTCCCCATTACGTGTTTCGAAAGAAGACGAGGTGATTGGTTTGGACATCAGTCAGCACGGCGAAAAATTATAAAATACCATTGTAGAGATGCAATGCATCGCGTCTCTACAAGGTTCCCGGTTAATAAACAACCGGGATTTTCTTTTTATAGCAATGGGGTTTGAAACCAAGAGTGTTCGGAAGATTTAGCTATCGATATAAATTCCCTCCTGGTAACTACACCATCCATTCTTTTCTCATCTCTCTTCCCTTCAGCCTATTGGCTTCATCATCATTAATAAATTCCTCTTTAACCGGGTTCCAGTGCAGGGGGCGTTTTAACTCATAGGCCAGGTTGCCTAAATTACACACAGTTGCTGTACGGTGACCTATCTCTACATCGGCTACCGGTTTGGTACGTTTCCGTATGGCCTGCAGAAAATCCTTATAATGGTTTTCACTTTTGTAAACATGCTTTTCGTTATCGCCGATAACTTGATCCTTTAATGATTCAGGGGTTGTTTCCAATTTGCCCCTAACTATATGGATCTCACCTTTAGAGCCGATAAAATGCACGCCACTATCGCCTTTTACAGGTTCATGCGTCATTGTTATTCCATTGGCATATTGGTAAGTTAGGAAAGGATGATCTTTATCAGGCGGAGTAATTAATATCGGTCCGCTTGCGTCCATATCCAGGCCCCATTGTGCTATATCAAACATGTGTGCGCCCCAGTCGGTCATGAAGCCGCCGCCAAATTCTTTGTAATCACGCCAGTGCGCCCAAAAATCATCTTTCAATCCTGGCGCCAGGTTATGATTATATACCTGTGGTGAATTTGGCCCCAGCCAGAAATCCCAGTTTAAATCGGAAGGTACTGATTCGGCAGGCAGGTTATAAGGTACCGGAGGTCCGCCTACGTTTACTTTTACAGTTTTAATATCACCAATATATCCATTACGAACTAATTCTACTGCTTGCCTGAACTCGGGCCATGAGCGCTGCATGCTCCCGGTTTGGAATACCCTTTTGTGCTTTCTCGATTCATTTACCATAGCCCTGCCTTCATTAATGGTTAATGATAAGGGCTTTTCGCAATAAATATCCTTCCCGGCACGGGCCGCGAGAATAGCAATTACCGAATGCCAATGATCGGGCACCGCAATTACCACCGCGTCGATATCTTTACGGGCCAAAAGCTCGCGAAAATCAGTATAGGTTTTGCAACCCGCATAATTGCTTTGCGAAGATCGATCTGCATAATATTGATTCACTTCTTCGGCAAATCGCTTTAGTTTGCTGCCATAAACATCAGCAGCTGCTATAATATTTACCTCGCCTGTATCCCAAAAAGATTTTTTCAGGTCCATAGCTTGTTTGCCCGTGCCAATAAAGCCCAGATTAATGAGTTTACCGGGCGGCTTATGACTTTGACAACCTAGTACAAAGTTCGGGACCATAGTAAGGGCTGAGATTGCCGCTGCTTTTTCTATAAACTGCCGCCGGCTGATAGCATTTTCGTTGCCTTGTTCGTTTTTCATAATTGGTTCGATAAAATAATTTAGATATTGGATGGGTTGATAAATATAGTTGAAAATAAGAAATGTGTTTATAATAATCTTGCAACAGATATAGGTAATTTATAAATACCATTCACAGAAGCAAATGAAAGAATCAACTCATCCTGTTATCGCTTTGCCGGGACAGCGGGCAATCTCAAAATGTGAATATTAATGCAATTTAATGACATTGTTAATTTAAAGTTCCAACATTAAAATTGTACTTTTGCAGCCTCATAACAAAGCATGAGTGATCAGATTAAACATGAATGCGGTGTGGCATTTATCCGCCTTTTAAAGCCACTCTCTTTTTACCAAAAAAAATACGGCACTGCGCTGTACGGGCTAAACAAGCTTTACCTTTTGATGGAAAAACAACATAACCGGGGTCAGGATGGCGCAGGCGTTGCAACCATTAAGCTGGATATAGAGCCGGGTAAACGCTACATCAGCAGGCACCGTTCCATGGCTTCAAACGCGGTTGCGGATATTTTTGAGTATATCCAGAAAAAGTTTGCTGATATCCAAAAAGAGCAACCCGAAAAGCTGAACGATGCGGAATGGCTTAAGGAAAACGTAAGCTTTACTGGCGAGGTTTTATTAGGGCATCTACGCTACGGTACGCATGGCAAAAACAGTATTGAGAACTGTCACCCCTTTTTACGACAGAACAACTGGCAAACGCGTAACCTGGTTATTGCAGGTAACTTCAACATGACTAATGTTGATGAACTGTTACAGCAATTATACGATCTGGGACAGCATCCCAAAGAAAAAGCTGACACCATTACGGTATTAGAAAAAATAGGCCACTTTCTCGATACTGAAAACCAGGGCCTGTTCGACCAGTATAAACGGGAAGGGCTTGATGATAATGTGGAGATCAGTAAGCTGATAGCCAAAGACCTTGATGTGGCGAAAATCCTGCGTAAGTCGGCTAAAAACTGGGATGGCGGCTATACCATTGCCGGTATCATAGGTCATGGCGATGCTTTTGTAATGCGCGATCCGGTAGGTATCAGGCCTGCATATTACTATTATAATGATGAAATTGTAGTTGCTGCTTCAGAACGGCCGGCTCTTCAAACTGCATTTAATATTCCGATAGAAGATATCAGGGAGATCCGGCCGGGGCATGCTTTAATCGTTAAAAAGAACGGCAAGATCACTGAAGACATGTTTAGTGAGCCGCTGGAAAAAAAATCATGTTCATTTGAACGAATTTATTTTTCGCGTGGAAGTGATGCTTCTATTTACCGCGAACGTAAACAATTAGGACGCCTGCTTTGCCCGCAGATACTGGAAGCAGTAAACAATGATATAAAGAATACCGTATTTTCCTACATACCAAACACTGCCGAAGTGGCTTTTTACGGTATGGTTGAGGGTATACATAAATACATAAAAGGCTATCAAAAGGATCGCCTGCTGAACCGGGAAGATAAGATAAGCGATGAAGAACTGACAGAAGTATTATGCCTTGCACCGAGGGTGGAAAAGATAGCCATAAAGGATGTTAAGCTCCGTACTTTTATAACCCAGGATGTTGACCGCGACGAAATGGTGGCCCACGTTTACGATACCACCTACGGACTGATCAATACTAAATCGGATACGCTGGTGGTGCTGGATGATTCGATCGTTCGGGGTACTACATTAAAGCAAAGCATATTAAAAATATTAGATCGTTTAGGGCCTAAAAAGATAGTAGTAGTTTCATCGGCTCCGCAAATACGTTTCCCCGATTGTTACGGTATAGATATGTCGCGCATGGGCGAATTCATCGCTTTTGAAGCCGCTATCAGCCTGTTAAAAGAGATGAAAAAGGAAGAGATCATTCTTGATGTCTACCAAAAATGTAAGGATAGCGCTTTGTTACCTAAAGAAGAGGTTGAAAACTATGTGAAAGCTATTTATGCGCCATTTACCGATCAGCAGATATCCGACCGTATAGGGCAGATCATTACACCGAAAGAAATTAATGCAGAAGTGCAGGTGATCTATCAAACGCTCGAAAACCTCCATAAAGCATGCCCCGACCATTCCGGCGACTGGTATTTCTCGGGCAATTTCCCTACACCGGGCGGAAACAAGGTAGTCAATCGTGCTTTTGTTAACTGGATGGAAGGCAAGAATCAAAGAGGATATATGTAATTGGAGTCTTTAGTCTTAAGTTCTGAGTTTTAAGTTTTCTGTAGTGTTCCTTTCGACTTAAGACTTTGAACTTGCTAACTAACTGCTGAAAGGTGCAAAAACGAAATGGGTAACCAGCTTATCAAATAGTATAAGGGATGCAATAATAAGTGCGACACCTGCGACCTCATTAAGCCGGTGCACAAATTTAACTGATATACGATCACGTAGTTTATTGGCATAAAAGGCTTTGGTTGTATCAAGACTGAACTGAACGATCAATATTGTTAGGAACATGACAGCGATCTTCAGAGAGCGGTTGGGTACAGTTTCAATATACAATGTACTTGCGGTACCTATCACAACAGTCCAGTGAAATAACAAGGTGGGATTAAGTATGCACATCAGAAAACCCTTTAAAAAATATCCTGTACGCTGTAATTTGGATGGCACCTTATTACCATAGTTAACTTCGGACTTTTTGAACATGTAATAAAAGCCCAGGGCAAAAAGGATAACACAACCAATTATTCCCGCATGCTGTTTGTCTTTACTGGAAATATCAAAATATTGCGATCCGAATAAAATAGCACCAACGAATACCACATCACTTGTAACTACGCCTAAAGCCAGTGCAATACCTGCATGGAAGCCCTTTTCGATGCTTGTTTTTATTAATGCAAAAAATACCGGGCCTGTCAAAAACGTCAGCACTAATCCAACCCCAATTCCCCTTATTATAGCTTCTATCATTAATTTAGGCTTTGGAATGTTGGTTCCCTTCAGCCGGGAACGAATATGCGATTTTTAATAGTAAACAACCAAACTTAAAATTGGGATTTATTTTAAAAAAGTACATGTCGATTTATAAAAAATAATTTCTATGTTAGTGCTTTGTAAATACTCAATTCCAACCTAAATAACACATGGAACAAAAC
>FTJA01757635.1_pt1 | contig 10744 bp, 5 predicted proteins | sample 1689021 | NCBI WGS metagenome assembly FTJA01 (sample SAMEA3914874, study PRJEB12502) | metagenome | biome: forest; material: soil | place: Canada | collected 2011-07-03 | depth 0.3 m | reverse complement strand
GCTTACCCTCTTACCGCCAATGATGTAATTCTGCAAAAAACCACCTTTTCATTTGATGTATCGGTTTGGGAACTCCTTTGGTGGGCCATTCAGGGAGCTAGCGTTTGTATGCTGCAGCCCGGCGGCGAAAAAAGCCCTGAGGCAATTATTGATACCATTGAAAAGTATAAAGCAACGGTGATGCACTTTGTTCCTTCTATGTTGAGCGTATTTCTGGAATACCTCGAAAATGATCAAGCAAAGTTAGATCAGCTAAAACAATTAAAACAAGTATTCACCAGTGGGGAAGCCTTAACGCTAAACCAGGCTGAAAGGTTTAATGAACTTTTTCCCAATACATCTTTAATGAACTTATATGGCCCAACCGAAGCCAGTATAGATGTAACCTATTTTGATTGTAAAAAAGAGACGCTTAAGGGAACTGTCCCCATTGGTAAACCAATAGATAATACACAAATATACATATTGGATAAATTCAGGAATTTATTACCGGTTGGTGCAGCCGGCGAAATTTGCATAGGCGGCATTGGTTTGGCAAGAGGCTACCTGGAGCGGCCTGAATTAACTGCTGAGAAATTTATTGAAAACCCTTTTATAAAAGGTGAGCGGATATACCGGACGGGTGATTTAGGCAGATGGCGTGCAGATGGTAATATTGAATATCTGGGGCGAATAGACGAGCAGGTAAAGATCAGGGGTTTTAGAATAGAGCTGGATGAAATATCATCTGTTTTAGAAAAACACAGCAAGGTAAAAGATGCAGTAGTAATAGCGCATGCCATTAATGGCCAGGATAAAGAACTGATAGCCTATACTACGGGAAAGGCAGAAGCTGCCGAACTCAGAGAATACCTAAAAGAGCAGTTGCCTGCTTACATGGTGCCCGGATACTATGTGCATCTGGAGACGATACCCTTAACCGGGAATGGTAAGGCAAACAGAAAGGCACTCCCGCTTCCCGATAGCAGTGGTATTCACCAGGCAGTATATGTTGCGCCTTCAACAGATATAGAAAAAGCCCTTGTAAAGATATGGAGTGAAGTATTGGGCAAACCGAAAGAAACTATAAGCGTAAAGAGCGACTTTTTTGATATGGGCGGCCATAGCATTAAAGCGATACGGTTACTGGGATTAATACATAAGGAACTGGATGTAAAACTACTATTAAAAGAGTTATTTTCAGAGAGCACAATAGAGCAGCAAGCCGTGACTATAGCTAATAAAGAGCTAAAGACATACGAGATTATAGAGGTAGTACAAGAGCAATCTGATTATAAATTGTCATCAGCTCAGCGCAGGTTATGGATATTGAATCATTTTGAGGGAGCCCAGAGTGCCTATAACATCCCTTATATGATCCTATTGGAAGGCCATTTGGATAGGGCAGCATTAAAGAAAGCCTTTAAAGCTATGGCATCCCGCCATGAGATCCTGAGAACTGTATTTAAGGAAGATAAAACAGGGACGCCGCGCCAGCATATAATAAGTGCGGGAGCATATCCTTTTAAATTAAAAGAGACTGATCTGAGGAATACTGCCAAAAGTGAATCCATACTAAATCAACTCGTAGGTCAGGAAAGTTTTGACGGCTTTGATTTTATTGAAGGGCCGCTATGGAGATGTCACCTTATGCAACTGGAAGAAGATAAGTATGTCCTGGCGATGGTGCATCATCATATCATTAGTGATGGATGGTCGATGGATGTTTTCCGTAAAGAATGGTGCGCGTTTTATAATGCCTATCTGGAAGGAAAAGATCCAAAGCTTCCGTTATTAAAGATACAGTATAAAGATTATGCCGCCTGGCACAACCATCAATTGGAGTCGGATGATATTACCCCGCATAAAGACTATTGGATAAAGCAATTAGAGGGCGAAATACCGATACTGGAATTGCCTGCAGATAAGGAGCGTCCGGCTATAAAGACCTTTAATGGTGCAAGCCTTACTGCAACAATTGATAATGAGGTATTAGAACAACTAAATAAAACAGGCAAGGCCCTTGGTGGCACTTTGTTTATGAGCCTGCTCGCCTGTGTCAATGCATTGCTCTACCGTTATACCGGACAGGAAGATATAGTGATCGGCAGCCCGATAGCCGGCCGTGAGCACCCTGACCTGGAAGATCAGATAGGTTTTTATATCAATACACTTGCTTTAAGAACCCGTTTCAACGGAGCTGAAAGCTATGAGCACTTATTTCAGCAGATCAGGGAAGTTACTTTAAGCGCTTATGAACACCAGTTATATCCTTATGATGAACTGGTAGATGCATTAAAATTACCCAGGAACATCAACCGCAATCCATTATTTGATGTGATGGTGGTTTTGCAGAATTCAATGGAGCAGGACGCAGAGTTCACGCTAAACGGAGTGCAAGCAAGTGTGTATGATAAAGGGGAACACCGGATAGCAAAGTTTGATATCAACTTCATATTCTCAGAATCAAAAAAAGGTTTAGATTTATTCTTAGAGTACAATACGGATATTTACAGTACAGAGCAGATCAACAGGATGCTGAAGCATTTTGAAAACATCATGGCATCGGTAGTGGGTAACCCTAAGCAAAGCTTAGCCGGAATCGACTTTTTAACCAAAGAAGAGAAACGGCAATTATTGCAGGAGTTTAATAATACCCTTGTAGATTATCCGAAGGAAAAAACGCTTGCTGATTTATTTGAACAACAGGTATTGAAAACCCCTGATGCGGTTGCATTACGCCAGCATGACCGGACAATGACTTACCGTGAAGTAAATGTGCAGGCCAATCAATTAGCAAGATATTTAATTGAACATGGAGTAAATAAAGGGGATAATATCGGACTTCTGGTTACCAGGAGCTTTAATATGATCATCGGTATGTTTGGGATATTAAAAGCAGGGGGGGCCTATGTACCCATTGATCCCGAATATCCAATTGACAGGCAGGAGTATATTCTTCAAAACTCATCGGTTGTAAAAGTAGTCACCGATGGCGATTATCCGTTGGAAAAATCAACATCTCCGGATCTGTTCGTTAAGCTGAAGGCGCTTGATCTTACCGGTTATAACAGCGATAATCCCGGGCTTAAAATTGATAGCCGCGGGTTAGCTTACACCATATACACCTCTGGCTCCACGGGCAGGCCAAAAGGGGTTATGATTGAACATCACTCGGCTGTCAATTTAGTGCTATGGGTGAATACGGAGTTTAACATAGGTACTGATGACCGTTTACTATTCATCACATCCATGTGCTTTGACCTCTCGGTATATGATATTTTTGGTATGCTCTCATCAGGTGGCTCACTTGTGATAGTAGAACAGAATGAACTAATGGATGTGCCCAGGCTGAAGGATATGATGATCGATTACAAGATCACCTTCTGGGATTCAGTTCCAACCACGATGGACTACCTGGTGCGTGAGCTTGAAGCACATGATGCCGGCTACCTGCAAAAAACGCTGAAAGTAGTGTTTGTGAGCGGCGACTGGATACCGGTTAACCTTCCGGACAGGATCAAAAAATATTTTCCGAACACACAAGTGATCAGCCTTGGTGGTGCAACAGAAGGAACTGTCTGGTCCAACTTCTTTCCGGTGAAGGAGGTGGATGGCAAATGGAGCAGCATACCTTATGGCAGGCCAATGAATAATAATTTCTTCTATATTCTTAACGAGCAGTTGCAGCTTGCGCCAATCGGTGTTCCCGGCGAATTATATATTGGAGGCGTCGGCGTTGCAAGAGGTTATGCCAATGATAAGGAAAAAACCGGTTATGCATTTGTTAAAGATCCTTTTAATGATCAGGCGGGTGGACGCATGTACAGGACCGGTGACCTGGGACGAATGTTACCCAATCTGAATATGGAATTCATTGGCCGTAAGGATGACCAGGTTAAGATAAGGGGATACCGTATAGAATTGGGAGAGATAGAGAGTGTATTACGGCAGTGTGACCTGGTAAGCCAGGCCGTGGTATTGGCAAAAGCAGATAAAGAAAAGAAAAAACGTTTAGTAGGCTATGTTGTTGGTAAAAAGAACTATGACCGGGCTGCTATAATATCTTTTCTGAAAGGTAAATTACCCGACTATATGGTTCCGGCATTATGGGTGGAATTGGATAATATTCCACTGACATCGAACGGGAAAATCGACAAAAAGGCCTTACCGGATTTTAATGCAGAAGAACAAATAAGAAATCAGTATGTTGCACCGCACACAGAGTCGGAAAAGATATTGGTTGAAATATGGGAAGATGTCTTAAAAGTAAATAATATAGGCGTAAACCATGATTTCTTTGACCTCGGCGGACACTCATTGCTGGCTGTTCAGATCGTAAATCAAATAAAAAAGAAGACCGGTAAAGTATTGCCTATTTCAATTTTATTTAAATACAGCAATATAGAATCATTAGATGCCTTTCTCAATGCGGACAATACAGAAAAACAAAATAAATCCTTCGTTCCTATAAAACCATCAGGAAACAAAATGCCGTTATATTTTGTTCACGGAGTTGGTTTGAATGTGATGAACTTTGCGGATTTAGCTATGTACCTGGATAAGGAGCAGCCTGTGTTTGGATTACAGGCACTGGGTCTTGGGGGAGAATTCCCTTCAATAAGCAGCATGGTTGAAATAGCCAAAATTTACGTCTCTGAAATAATAGAACATAATCCGACAGGGCCTTATGCAATCGCTGGTTATTCATTGGGCGGGTTTATTGCTATAGAAATGAGAAGACAATTTGAATTGATGAATAAGGATGTAAAAGTATTAGCCATGATTGATACTAATGCTGATCATACTGATGATTTTGTTGTTTTATTTCCTAAAAAGGTAAAAAGGCATTTAAATCAACTGTTAAATCTTTCTATTTCTTTTCTTCGTCAGCCCAGAAAAACAATCGAAAGTCAAAGAGGTATTAATTTAGAAGAAAAAAAATATCGTTATGATGCTATAAAATTAGCAAAGGAGAGTGGGGATAAGGAATATTATAATCTTTTGAAAAAGATCAGGGAAACTTATTATTCAGCTTATAAAAAATCGCATCTAACGCCGTTTAATAATTTTATTTATCTCTTCAGGGCAAATAAATGCCTTCATTATACTAAGGATAAAAAATATCTGGGATGGCGAAAATATGCATTAAAAGGGGTCAAAGAATATGAAATACCGGGAGACCATAGAACCATGTTACTAAAACCCAATGTGGAGGAATTTGCCCGTGCATTACAAGAGGTTTTGGATAATTGCATGATTAGCTAAAATTAAAATAAATTCAATTTAAATAAGATCAATGGATGATATCATTTTTTAAAATAATTGTAAACGGAAATTAATTAATTACTCGTTAATGATGCTCTTGAAATTAAATTTATGATCATTGTTAATTATAGAAACACATTTTATCTAAATGAAAATAACTCACATAATCATGAATTTGGATGCTGGTGGTGCTCAAACCTTTTTAGCATCATTGGCTATTGAACAAAAAGAGCTCGGACATGATGTTTCAATTATCATAATTGATGAACTTGTAAATTCCAATTTCCAATCACAATTAATAAATACCTTGCAAGATAAATCTGTTAATTTATACTTTCTTAACAGAAGGGTTGGCAGAAATATTACCATAGTTAATACCATTAAAGGGATCATTAAAACACTTACATCCGTTGATCCTGATATTATAAATACGCACATATCCACCTCGCATATAATTGTAAGCATTTGTATAAGACTTGCCAATTTAAAGAGATTAAAAAATAGACATATCATTACAATACATAATGCTCCTGAAAAATGGAGTTGGATGACGCATCGATTTAACACACACACACCAACCATATATTGTTCATATTCTGCATTGGATTTGAATCCACAAAGGGATTGTTTAAAGGTTGCTATACAGAATGGTATACCTTTATTTAAGATTAATGGCAGCTCTAAACAACTTTTAGATCAGTTTAGTAAAGACAGCCCACATAACTTTGTCTTGTGTGTTGGAAGGTTATCAAGGCAGAAAAACTATGATATGGTATGTAAAATAGCCCAATATTTCGAAGATAAAAACGTAGACTTTTTAGTATGTGGTTTAAAACTGGAAACTGCCGAAGAAGATCTTCGTAATTTCAATGAAATTTCTAACATTCACTATTTAGGTATAAAAACGCAAGAAGAAATATATTCTCTAATGGGGCATTGTGACTGTTTTTTAAATGCCTCTCTATTTGAAGGTCTTCCAATTACAGTGCTGGAAGCATTTTTTTCCGGTATCCCTTGTGTGCTTTCTGAGATTCCTCCCCATATTGAAATAGGGACTGATATGCCTTATTGCTATATAGCCAATTTAGACTCAAAAGAGTCGTTCATAGAGAAAATAGATATAGCGCTCAACCATTCTTTAAGCAAGGAAGATATATTAAATTTAAGACAACCATTTTTGAAGAAATATTCAATCATAACTACAGCCAATAATTATGATGAATTTTATAAAAAGGTACTAGTGACGTGTCACCCATTAATTGACGGATAAAGCTTCAATGATTTCACCTTTGCATCGTCACAGGTAAACTGCCATTTTATTTTAGCCTTCTTATTATTTCGATGTGTTTGCCATGCTTTCACTTCCTTTTTCATAGTTTCGATGTTATCAATTCGGCGATTTAGACATTGCCCCATTAATACGTTCAATTCTATTTCCGCCATGTTTAACCAACTGCCATGCTTGGGTGTATAAACGAACTCAAACCTATCTTATATTCGTTTTGCTTCCTTTGGCTCGAAAGCTTCATATAATGCTGACGGTTTGTGATTGCTCAAATTATCCATTACAAGCATTATTTTTGGTGCATCTTTATACCAGTCATCCGCTGTCTGTTTGACAAAATTTTGCCCAATCCACCTTCAGTTTTCCGCTCTGTAACCTCTACATATCTTTTGCCCGTTAATGGCTCTGATGCTAAAAATATATTAGCTACCCCGCATCGTTCGTATTCAAAATCTTCCTTAGCTTCATGACCGGGCTTCATTTCCATTGGTAGCCGAGTTTCTTTAATCAGCTGTTTAGGTGATGCATACTATTGGCAAATCCTCATTGTAGGGTCTTTTATAGACATCTAAAACTCGCTCCATATTGGCAACAAAATCACTATTCTGCAACGGCGGTATAATCCATCCCTTTACTTTCCAGGGATGTAATTCGTTTTTTTTAAGACCCTTCGTACTGTTTCGTAGGAAATCTCATCAACATATTGAAGCTCTACCATTTTATCGGCAAGTAAACGTAATGACCATCTTGAAAACCCTTCCGGTGCTTTGCTGCAACTTAATGCCACCAGATGTGCTTCAACATCACCATCTGCTTTACGACCATACACCCTGGTGGTTGGTCGGTTTTCCAGTGCAGCTTCATAGCCTTCTTCTACAAATTTCTTTTTCAGGCGGTCGATCGTCCTATCTCCGATTTTAAGAACCCTGGCTACTTCTTCATTATTTATCTTATCTGAAAACGCGCCTTCATCACAATTGAGTAATATCAATGCATGAATTACTTTTTTTGAAGTATGTGTTCCCCCTTTTGTAATGGACAGCAGTTCTTCTCTTTCCTTTTGGGTTAATGTAACTTTGTACTTTACCATAGTTTTTTTGTAAAGCTACAAAAAAAACTATTAAACCGTCAAAGTATTTATGACACTATACTAGTGTCATGTCCAGGGCAAACGCATTATCGCGCTGTGAAAAGCTCGTGAGGTGGGGATTTTACGAATGAAACACCTCGAAACAATTCGATAGGTAAACAATCCTATCCGACAAGGCTTAGTCAGCCACCGGAAGCGAGTCTCGTGTAGTCAATAGAGATGTTGGCACAAAGCGTAGACAGCGACTGCCGAAGGTATGCTATAGAGCCTCGAAACTGCCCTTGACGCTGAAGCCTTAGTTATTAGTGCAACTGGGGCAAGAACAAAGCGGCGCTAAAGACGAGCCGTGGAGATTCAGCCGGGGTCTGAGAACATATCAAAGGCAGACAGGGGTAGTACGGGAACACAGGAGAGCCTCCCGCTCCCAAACGAAAGCAGGTCAAGGATAACCTTAACCAAATAATCCAAGCAGGCAGGGTAGATGTCGCCACCCTGTAAAGCGTTAAGAAAAGGCGGTATCGTGTTGGTATCCGGACCGAGGGAAACCGAAGGAAAAGAAAAGGGCGAAGGCAGTCTTAGCATCCTCATAGTACTGATCGAACGGTGGTAAATCAGCTCTATGAAAACCACTTAGTAAGGAAGGGGGATGCCTATTTTACGGATTCACATTTTAGAAACATTTAGTGCACCAGCGACATGAAAGAAATGTTAACAGTAGAGATGCGGATAGCGGAAAGGGCGGGGAAATTTCCTAACGAAGCCTTAACGAACCTGCAGGAGATGATTGATGTTCGGTTACTGGAGACCTGCTTTGGCAGCCTGAATAAAAAGGGAGCAAGCGGTGTAGATGGCCAGACATGGAAGGATTATGAAGCTCAGAAAGCGGAAAGAATACCTCAGCTACTCGCGGCATTCAAAAGCGGCACCTACAGAGCGCCCCATATCCGGCGGGTATTTATACCCAAGGGTGATGGAAAACTCAGGCCGCTCGGACTGACTACCGTAGAGGACAAATTACTGCAAACAGTGGTAAGCAGGGTTCTGACACCGGTATATGAACAAATCTTCCTACCCAGCTCATATGGGTTCCGGCCAGGTAAATCGCAACACCAGGCATTGGAAGAGCTTTCCAGGGAAGTGAGCTTTAAAGGGAAGCGCTATATCATAGATGCCGACCTGCAAAACTATTTTGGAAGTATTGATCACCAATGTCTGCGGGAATTCCTTGACCTAAGGATAAAAGATGGTGTGATCAGGAAAATGATTGACAAATGGCTGAAGGCAGGCATACTGGAAAATGGACAGGTCATGTACCCAACTGAGGGAGCACCTCAAGGGGCATCGATTTCACCGCTGATCAGTAACCTGTTTCTGCATTATGTGGTAGATGAATGGTTCAAAGAGCAAGCGCAGCCACGACTAAAAGGGGAAAGCTTTATTATCCGCTTTGCAGATGACATCCTATTTGGCTTTACCAACAAGGAAGATGCGATACGAGTAATGGAAGTGCTACCCAAGCGATTAGGTAAATTTGGACTGACCCTGCATCCTGAAAAGACCAGATTAATTGATCTGGGAGAAGAAGGACAAAAAGGGCAGTCAAAGCAAACGTTTGACTTTTTTAGGTTTCACCCACTACATGGGTAAAAGCAGGAAAGGAAAGTGTATCCTGATGCGCAAGACGAGCAGCTAGAAGCTGAATGCAGCCCTTAAACGGATGTATGACTGGATTAAAATGAACAGGCATAAGTTAATAATACCGCTGCTTATAACAGGATTGAAACAGAAACTTCGCGGGCATTATGGCTATTATGGTATGACATTCAATATGCGTGGAGTAAGTTGTTATTATCAAAGGACAAAGCACTTCCTCTATAAGTGGTTAAACCGCAGAGGAGGGAAGCAGGTTTGGACGATGGAGCGAATTACTAAGCTAATAACGGAATGGATACCCCTTGAAAAACCAAGGATCTACCACAGCTATCAAATAGCGAAACCGTAAGCAAGAGGAACCTTGTGCAAGAAAGATGCTCGCAGGGGTCTGTGGGGGAGCGGGGAGGCAACGAACCGCGCTACCCGGAAAAATAAAGAAGTTTGAGTAAATAGTTAGTATCCAACACAGCGATATTCTGTTTTCATCTGGTGCTGATGATCCTTTAAATATCCTTTTTAAGGATATTTAAAGCTATTTTAAGGATATTTAAAGCTATTTTTTTGATCACAGAAAAATTCTGAGCCGCATTTTTATTTCTTTTTCTGCTGGCATCTTCCTGAAAGACCACGTCCAGGGTCTAGTGCAATTTGTTTCAATCCCCAATTGTCGCGGATATTCCGCTGATAGAAGCCAGCAACGGCTGTTTTACTGGCTATATAGATAATCTTTAACTGAGAAAACCGGCTACTTAGACGGCAAAATAGCCAATAATCGTACCCGCCTTTGAACATGAATACTGAGCCTTTTCACAGGCAATCGGTGTTTATTTCCCTTCCAGGTGTTTAGATCCCTTCAAATTTCCATTATAATAATTACTGCTTAATAGGGAAGATATATTTTGAAAAAAAGTGTCAATTCATATCTATCTGATAATCAGCGATTTTGTAAAGTGCAATTAAAGTTTGCATTAATTTTTTTTCTCAATAATTAATTTTTATGAAACATCCTGTTTAACATCAGCGTAGAAGACGGTCATAAAAAATGCTGTTATGAAACTTAAAAACTTAAAAGGCCCCTTCGTTAGTGTAGTGTTTTCAATGACATTATTCACTGTATCCATGTTTACTTCTTGTACAAAAGATGCATCTGTCGTCCCAACAAGCACGGATCTTACTACAACCAGTCTAAACAATGCTAACACTGTAGACAGTAAACACCAAACAGGTAATTATATAACTAAGAAAACTACCACCGGAACTACAACCGGTACAACCACCGGAACTACAACCGGTACAACCACCGGAACTACAACCGGTACAACCACCGGAACTACAACCGGTACAACAACTGGTACAACTACCGGAACTACAACCGGTACAACCACCGGAACTACAACCGGTACAACAACTGGTACAACTACCGGAACTACAACCGGTACAACCACGGGAACTACAACCGGTACAACCAC
>FTJA01000296.1_pt2 | contig 10789 bp, 12 predicted proteins | sample 1689021 | NCBI WGS metagenome assembly FTJA01 (sample SAMEA3914874, study PRJEB12502) | metagenome | biome: forest; material: soil | place: Canada | collected 2011-07-03 | depth 0.3 m | reverse complement strand
TGAAAACACTGGGCCCGCAATAAATTTAAAATTCCGGTCCTCGCCCAAAATTTCAGAACCGATGATATCAGAGGGCATCAGATCGGGCGTAAATTGTATTCTGCTAAAATCCAGGTGGAGCACCTGCGCGACCGTCTGCACCAATAAAGTTTTTGCCAATCCAGGCACGCCAACTAACAAACAGTGCCCATTGCTGAATATGGAAATAAGTACAGCCTTAACCACCTCATCCTGCCCGATGATCACCTTGCCAATTTCAGAAAGAATATGCTTGTAGGTTTCCCTCAAAGCATCAGCAGCTTCCACATCTGTGCGGTGTTGCATATTAGTTAAGGTTTAGTTTGTGCAGAAAGCGGAGTATTACCCCATCCTTTAAGTATAGGACAAGACTGATATTCAGGATCTATCTTGATAAAAGTTTCTTTTCTCCTCTTCTCAAACCACGCACTTACTGTCCTGTTGATCTTGTCAGACAAAGCCGCTTCTTTTAATTTAGGAAAATCCTGTTTCAGATTGGCTTTATGGGCATCTGTTGTAGATTTCAGATAAAGTATTTTGTAGCTCTTTTTATTAGCCTGATCAGTAAAAAGTTGAGGTTTTGATATATGGCCAACCTTCATTGTATCAGCAATTAATGCGATTTGCGGGTCAAGTTTATCAGTCGGGATATATGTTGAACGTGTCTCTACATTCTCTGAATTCAGCATCATACCGCCATTATACTTGGTATCCTTATCATCAGAGTAAAAAGATGCTGCTGACGAAAAATCAATGCCCTTATTTTTTATCATCAGATTGTAAACGCTATCGGCCTTGGCCTTGGCCCTGTCCAGACTTGCCTGTGTAGTAACCGGCATAATCAGGATATGACGCACGTGTACCTGCTCTCCGCGGCGTTCAATAACCTGCAGAAAGTGAAATCCAAAGTCCGTTTCAAAAACAGGTGATATCTCTCCGGCTTTGAGCCTAAATGCCCAGGCAGCAAATTCTTTTACAAACGTGGTACGGTCAGCAAAACCCAGGTCACCACCATCTGGTGCCGAACCCGTGTCCTGCGAATACAGGCGTGCCAGGGTACCGAAATCTTCTCCCTTTTTAACCCGTTCATATAACTCCTGTGCTTTTTCCCTGTAGGCTTCTTTTTCTTCCTTGGTTAGTTTAGGTGCAAATTGTATTACGCCTACTTCAACTTCTTTATTATATGTTGGCAAGCTATCCTTAGATATTGATTTATAGTATTTTTCAACATCCTGGGGAGTAACGTTTATCTTCTCGGTTATTTTACTGCGCATTCTGCTCGCTATCATATTCTCCTTAATATCAGGGCGCAGCTCATCTTTATACTGAATGGAAGAACGCCCTAAAAACTGTTCCAGTCTTTCCTGTCCGCCGGCCCTTGCTACCATTCCGCGCATCCTGCGGTCAAGCTCGTTATCCACTTCATCATCTTTTACAGTAACGCTATCTATCACCGCCTGCTGGGCCAGCAATTTTTGAGTCAATTGGTTCCGTAAAATAATGCATTTAATTGATCCGTCGGGTAGATTACCTGATGCCAGGTAATTGGCATACTGCAACTCAATATCTGATTGAAGTATGATGCTATTGCCCACTACTCCGGCAATTTTATCCAGCGTATGAACTTTAGCTTTAACAACAGTATCTGCAGTGCGGGCATGAGCGCTGGCAATAGATATCGTTAAAATTGTAATTAAAATGGCAGTCCCAAACTTTCTCATGTATCTTTTTAATATGATGCAAAATATGCAAATGTGCAAATTTATAAGTAATCTGTATATTAATATTTTGTGCGAATATGCTGATAAACGCTCAAACAATTAGCTATTTTTGGTTAAAATTTGTTAAAAGTGAAAGTTGAAGACCCAAATGCACTGCGTTTTATACTCCAGGATGATCTTTACCTGCTTGAAGAAGATAAGCATAACTATAATAACGTTACAGCACCTCTGCTTCAAATAGAAACGCCACAGGTAAATTTTAATTATCTGGGTGCGAATAAAAAAAACTTTCTTATCCTGGTGAATTACCCCGAGCACGAATTTATAGCGGAGGATCATCTTACAGCGCTGGAAAGTATCCTAAATCGAAAAGGCTACAGCCGGGAGGATGTAGCTATCTTCAATATCGCAAAAATCACCACTGAATACGAATTGCTGACAGCCTATTTTAAACCCCAGATATTGTTGATACTTGGCCAGCAATCCATACCTGCTGGTATGAAGCAACCAACTTTTAACCTGCGTGAAAGTAATGACGGTGTGAATGTACTATACACCTTTAGCTTTGATGCGATGATGACCAACACAGATAATAAAAAGGCATTTTGGGAACAAATGAAAACATTGTAAGCATGCCTGTCCGATTAATTTTTGCTACCAATAATCGTCATAAACTGGAAGAGGTAGCTGCTAAAATAAACGATGAAATTCAGCTTTTAACCCTTGAAGATATTGGCTGCAAAGATGATATTGAAGAAACAGGCTCTACCTTTGAAGAAAATGCCGGCATAAAAAGCCGGTATGTATATAACCAATATCACCTTAACTGCTTTGGTGACGACAGCGGACTGATAGTTGATGCTTTAAATGGCGAGCCAGGGGTTTACTCCGCACGTTATGCAGGGGAACATGGTGATCATGCGGCTAACATCAATAAAGTACTCGAAAAGCTAAAAGGAGCCAGAGACAGGAAAGCCCGTTTTAAGACTGTTGTTTCGTTGATATGGGACGGCGATGAGCATCTTTTTGAAGGCATTGTGGAAGGCACAATCCGGCATCAACCGGTGGGCAGTGGCGGGTTCGGCTACGACCCGATATTTCAGCCGGATGGATACAATATTACATTTGCTGAAATGAGCCTGGAAGAAAAAAACAAGATCAGTCACAGAGCAAAAGCAATGGAAAAACTGATCACGTTTCTTAATAAAGCCTAAATAGGCTTACCCCATGTTTTATTGAACCAGAACAGACACATTAAATATTTCAAGGTTATTTTCGCTTCTTCGTGTATCTTCTAGCGCTTTTCCACCCAACAAAAGGCCCGCTGGCAGCTATCTGCCGAAACCATAAGGGCTACCTAATAATATATCAAAATCCTATAAAATAAATACGATAATCTATAAATTTAAAAATCAGAGAGGAGGTAAATTCGTATTATCATAAATGATTTTTCATGAACACGATAACAAAGATTTTATCAGAACTGGCGCACATGGTCTGGGATATATATTGGGGGCTGGCGCTGGGTTTTATCCTATCATCGTTGATCCGGGCTTTTGTATCCACAGAAAGCATTTCTTCAAGGTTAGGTGAAAATTCGATAATCTCCGTCGGGCTTTCTACCCTTTTCGGTGCAATATCCTCCTCCTGTTCTTACGCTGCAGCTTCAATGGCGCGGACACTGATGATCAAAGGTTCTACCTGGTCAAATGCGGTATCCTTTATGGTGGCCAGCACGAACCTGGTGTTTGAAATATTTATAGTGATCGTATCGTTGTTAGGATGGGCGTTTTTTGGTGGTGAAGTGATTGGCGGCCTATTTTTTATTATTATCTCGGCGATTTTGATCAGTTGGTTCTTCCCGGCAAAAGTAAAGGATGAGGCAAAAAAACATATTGCAGCGTCTGAGGGCAAAAGTTCCGATGATCCTCACGCGCACCATCACATGGAAAGTTCCTGTTGTCATCATATGAAAATGGATAGCGAAAGCGAACATACGCATAGTCCAGGCTTTTTTGCAAAGCTGAAAACAGCCAGCGGTCACTTTTATATGGATGTAATGATGGTGGGCAAGGACATTTTGATCGGGCTGGTGGTAGCCTCTGTTCTGATGGTATTGGTGCCCGATGCTTTTTGGAAAAGTTTATTTTTAACCGGAAACAGCACCTTACCTCATTTCCTGGTATTAAGCTGGAACGCTGTTATTGGCATATTGATAGCGATCTTTGCCTTTGTTTGTTCGGTTGGTAATATTGTCATGGCTGCTGTTTTATGGCAGGGTGGCATATCCTTTGGCGGGGTGATCGCCTTTATTCTTTCCGACCTTGTTACTATTCCAATGCTGATGGTTTTCCGTAAATATTACGGAAAAAGAACCATGTGGTATTTATTAGCTACCCTGGTGGTATGCATCTTTATTACTTCTTTATTTTTGGATTACTCCTTTGCAGCCCTGGACTGGATACCCAGGGCCCATACCGGCGGAATGCAAATGACAAACGAACATTTTAAATGGAACTATCAAACCTGGCTGAACCTGTTTTTTATTCCAGTATCTATTGCCTATTTTTATTGGGGCAGAAAAAGTATGAAATAATGCTGATATACATTAAAAACATGGTTTGCGACCGCTGCCAGATGATTGTCAGGCAGCAACTCGAAAACCTGGGCTTTACAGTCAAAAAGATCGCTTTGGGTCATGCGGAAATAACGCCCGATCCTGATCAGGAACAATTGCAGCTAATTGCTGCTGCCTTAAAAGTGCCTGGGTTTGAACTGATCAATAAAGAATCAGACAAGACAGTAGAAGCCATTAAGAATATCATCATTGAACTGGTACATCATTCTGATCTGTCAGAAATGAACGCTTCCTACTCAGATTTGATAGCACACAGTATAGGCAAGGACTACGCGCATTTAAGCCGTTTGTTTTCCAATTCACAGGATACGACCATTGAACGGTTTATTATCCAGCAAAAAGCAGAAAAGATAAAGGAACTGTTAGAATATGGGGAGTTGAACCTGAATGAGATTGCTTACCGGATGGGTTACAGCAGTAGCGCGCATTTATCAACACAGTTTAAAAGCGTTACCGGGGTATCACCCAGCCAGTTCAAAGCTTCAGAAAAAACGGATAGAAAAGCTATTGATAAAATTTAATCCTAATGATTTTACAAAACGCAACAGGAGATAAATTTTTACCGGAATCATATAAAATTATTTACAGCAGTTATCGTTAAGTTTGCAGGTGAAGATGAAAAGTAAAGCGCTCTTTCTGTTAGTCATATTTCTGCTAAACACCATAGTGGGGCTTTGCTGTACTTTGCATGTTTTCCATGAAAGTCATGATGAAGCTACGGAACATCATCACCTTTCTTCTCTGGGTATTAACCATCAAGGGCAATCCGTTCTTATTTCTTCCGCTTCTATCAGTAAAGATGATCCCTGCTGCCAGGGCGCGGTCGATAATTTTGCTTCCCTGGCCAAACTGGTACCACAAACCTCAAAAGTTGCTATTCAATTACCGGTTGTGCTAGCCGCATTTTATCATCCGTACACTTTAACTGCATTACCGGATTTTCAGCTAACACTTCAGCATTTTGTTGTCAAGCGGCAGCGCCCCCCAACTTCTGATACCCGGATCGTCATCCAAAGCTTCCAGATTTGATTTAAGTTAGATATGACCATTTGACATGGCTATGCCGTGTTTAAGAATTATTATTATTTAACATTAATTTAATCATCATGAAAAAGATATTTCTATTCGTTGCTTTGATAGCAACTGCCTTCACACAACAACTATTTGCCCAGGATGCCAAGGCATCTTCACTTTCTGCTTTACTCCCTTCTTATTATGAAATTAAGAATGCGCTGATCAATTCCGACAGCCAAGCTGCAGCAGCGAACGCCGGTGATTTTCTGAAAGTCATTAATGGGGTGGATATGAAATCGCTGCCTGCATCCGACATGAACGCTTTCATGTCCCTTCAGGATAAATTAGCCTTTGATGCTAAACACATATCTGAAAGTAAAGATATTGCTCATCAAAGAGAACATTTCGCCAATTTTTCATCTAACTTTTTCAAACTGGCCAAAGCCGCTAAACTGACCGATCAGGCTGTTTACTATGATTATTGCCCGATGAAAAAGAGTTATTGGCTTTCTGCCGATGCGACGATCAAAAATCCATATTTCGGAAAACAGATGATGACCTGCGGCAAGGTCACCGAAACCCTTAATAAATAACTAACAAATTATCTATTAGAAAGTTAACCTATCATGGGCGGTAAATAACCACTCATGATAGGTTCTATCTTTAAAATCAACTATTATGAAAAGTTTAATATATATTATTGCTTTGGCGGTGGCATCATTTTCAATTGTAGCCTGCAATAACGGCAATAAATCAAATTCAGGAAAGGATACTAAAGCTTCGGCTTCTTCTTCAGGTGCAGCAGCCACATCTGCCAAGCCGGACGCTGATTCAAAAACCCCTGCATCCGTAAAAGCATTGGTAAGTAACTATCTGCAATTAAAAAATGCCCTGGCAAAGGACAATAGCAGTGATGCGGCCACCGCAGGAACGGCATTAGCTGATGGATTTGAAAAATTCGACAAATCCGCATTGACCGCCACGCAAAAAAAATCATTTGAAGATATTGCCGACGATGCGAAGGAAATGGCCCAGCACATTGGTAAGAGTGCCGGCAAACTACCACATCAGCGCGAACACTTCGATATGTTGAGCAAGGATATGTATGACCTGGTTAAACTGTTTGGTGCTGGCCAGCCCCTATATGTAGATCATTGCCCAATGTACAATGATAAAAAGGGGGCTGACTGGTTAAGTGAAACCAAAGATATTAAAAACCCATATATGGGTTCAGCTATGTCTACGTGCGGTTCGGTAAAAGAGGAATTAAAATAGATACGATGAAACGTAGCATTAAAGTCATGCTGGCCATAGTTGTTCTTTTTATAGTCATTCAATTGATACCAGGCCAACAGAATGATAGTAGGAATGTTGTAAGTGATATTACCAAAATATACCAGGTGCCTGGAAATGTTCAGGCGATATTTAAAAATTCGTGTTACGATTGCCATAGCAACCGTACGAACTATCCCTGGTATGCACAAATACAACCATTTAGGTATATACTCGATAGTCACATTAAAGAAGGCAAAGCAGACTTGAACTTTAATGATTTTGGAACTTATTCCAAAAGAAAGCAAAAAAGCAAATTAAGAGCTATCGCCAATAGCCTAACTGAAGGAACGATGCCACTTTCTTCTTACCTTTTCATACATCACGATGCCATGCTGAGTACAAAGGATAAGTCATTAATACAAAACTGGATCAGTAAAATGAACGATGCAAGTAATTATTAGAAAATGAAAAAGATATTTTTAATGATCAGTTTTGGGCTGATCAGTTCCTTTGCATTTGCACAGATGCCAATGAATATGCCTATGCCGAAAACAAAAGCAGCGGCGTCCAAAAAAGAAAAACCTGTCGCAAAAAAAATCACGCAACCCGAAGAAAAAAATAAACAAGAGGTCATAGGAAATCCTGCAGTTTCTGTTATCGGAGGCGGCAAAACTATCCGATACGATCTGTATATCAAAGATACCATCGTGAATTATACCGGTAGGGAACGTCATGCCATAGCTGCCAATGGCTCTATACCTATGCCAACCCTTTATTTTACAGAGGGTGACACCGCAGAAATCTATGTTCATAATACGCTGCATGAAGAAACGGTCATTCACTGGCATGGGGTTATTTTGCCTAACCAGTATGATGGTGTGCCATACCTCACAACGCAGCCCATCGCTCCAGGAAAAACGCACTTGTTTAAATTCCCTATTGTTCAAAACGGGACTTATTGGTATCATTCGCACCAGGGCCTCCAGGAGCAATCCGGTATGTATGGCCTTTTGATTTTCCGTAAGCGGGAAGAACCTAAAGTTAAAGAATACCCAATGGTATTAAGCGAGTGGACAGATATGAGCCCGGAAGAGGTTAACCGGAGTTTACATAGCCAAACGGATTGGTTCAGTATCCAAAAAGGATCGACACAAAGCTATGCCGAAGCGCTGCGATCAGGCAATTTTACAACTAAGCTGGGTAACGAATGGAAAAGAATGAACGCTATGGATGTGAGCGACGTTGCTTATGATCGTTTTTTAATTAACGGTAAACCGGTAGATGAACAACCGCAATACAGGGCAGGCGATCAAGTAAAATTGAGAATAGCCAATGGCGGGTCATCCTCTTATTTCTGGCTAACCTATGCCGGGGGTAAAATAACGGTAGTGGGAAATGATGGTCAGGATGTTGAGCCGGTGGAAGTAGACCGTTTAATTATTGGCATTGCCGAAACGTATGACCTTATTGTTACTATTCCCAAAACCGGAAGCTATGAATTTTTAGTAACCCCGGAAGATCGTACAAAATCCGCTTCCTTGTGGTTGGGTTCAGGGGCGAAAGTTAGCGCTCCTCGCTTGCCTAAATTGAAATATTTCGCCGGGATGAAAATGATGAACGGAATGATGAAGATGGATGGTAACATGAAACCAATGGAAGGCATGCAAATGAGTAACCAAACTATGGATATGAATACGGTTATGTATCCTGAAATTACAGGCCCGGAAACCCCAAATACCAAAAAGGGTGTAGATACACCTCAAAACAAGAAGCAGGACAATATGGGTGGAATAGAGATGGGCAATAAAAAATCTTCTGCTCAACCAAAGAAAAAAGATGCTATGGCTGGCATGGATATGGGCAAACCTTCGTCCACTCCAACTAAGAAAAAGAATGATATGCCCGGTATGGATAATAAGAAAAAGGATGATATGGCGGGTATGGATATGGGAGGCAATTCTTCTTCTAATATAGTTACCCTCAATTATGGCATGTTAAAAGCAACTCATAAAACTACATTACCCCAGCAGCCGACAAAAGAATTATATTTTGAATTAACTGGAAACATGAACAGGTATGTATGGACGATCAATAATAAAACCATTTCCGAAGCGGATAAAATATTAATTCACAAAGGCCAGAATGTACGCATTATTATGTACAACAATACCATGATGCGCCATCCAATGCACCTGCACGGTCATTTTTTTAGGGTTTTGAACGGGCAGGGTGATTATGCCCCATTAAAACACACACTGGATATCATGCCGATGGAGCGCGATACAATCGAATTTGCAGCCACTGAGAGTGGCGATTGGTTTTTTCATTGCCATATATTATACCATATGATGAGCGGTATGGGCAGGGTATTTGAATATGAGAACTCTCCGCCAAATCCCGAATTGCCGGATTCTGCAGCAGCTTATCAAATGGTAAAACGGGATGACCGTATGCCGCATTTGATGGCAAGAATCGGGTTAGAAAGTAATGGCAGTGATGGGAATGTGATGCTGGCTAATACCCGCTGGCAAGCTAATTCTATGTGGCATTTGGGACTGAACGCTAAAATGGGTTATGAAAGTGAAACCACTGTGGGACGTTACATTGGTAAAATGCAATGGCTGTTTCCTTATATAGGCTTTGATTACCATTACAAGCAATATGATCCGAATGAAAAAAACATTTTTGGCAATGAGCTTAGAAACATGTTTGGTCAGGCGAGTGATAAAAGTAACAGGCACACCATTATAGCCGGTATCGCCTATACCCTGCCCTTGCTGTTTGTTGCCGATGCCCGTATTGACGGGAATGGTAAACCTCTCTTCCAGTTAGGCCGCCAGGATATACCTGTATCAAAACGTCTGCGCTTTGATATTATGGTCAATACGGATAAGGAATACACGGCTGGTTTGCGGTATATTGTTACTAAATATTTTTCCTTATCAACTCATTATGATAGTGATATGGGCTTGGGGGGCGGATTAACCCTAACTTATTAAGATCAGTAATATGCTTGCTATTATCTTTTAAAGCATAGTTTTGTTTCTTTATAAGCCTTAAAAATAATTTTAGCGTGCCTGCCCTGTTTATTGCACCGGCTTGATATTAGGCTTTATTGTGTTTGCACTATCCTTACCTGTTTTTACACCAGGTAATTTTTTCTGGGGCGATTTAATACTATCTGTGTTAGATTTAATACTATCTGCCTTAGTAGCCGGAGAGGTTAAATTGCGCGGCTTAGCTGCACTGGTATCCTTTGCTGCTTTAATAACAGGTAATGTCAAATTACCCGGTTTAACTGCGCTGGTATCTTTTCCGGCTTTTACATCCGTCGGTTTGTTTGATGATGGCTTGCCTGTTGCAGGTGGTTTACCCTTATTAGATTTAGCAGAGGCGTTTTTGTTAAACGTCGGGATGACCGCTTCCTTTGAAACTGGCCTCTCCTTTGGCTTCCAGATAAAGCCCTTCAATATCTTATCATCTTCTGTAAATTTTTCCAGCGGGCCGTACCTGTGTTCGGGCTTGGATAAAAAAACCAGGTTGGTTACTTTTCCATCTTTAAAATTGATCCTTATCCTGCTGCTCAGCGACCGTTGTATACCGCTTATCTTTCCGCTATCGCGCGAAAAATAAATGGTTTCGGCATTGCCATCTATAAAAAGGCGCTCCAATTTGCTGTTATTAAAAAATCCCCGCATTTTTTTCCCGGCAGACTGGTTAAAATGCGTGGAGTCACCCTTTTCTATATTCACCACAAATGCATTCGGGAACGACTCCATATTATCGAATTTCTTGTTTTTCATCTGCAGGTTGATAGTATCACCCGATAGCTGCGATCCTTGTGTCCACACGATCGGATTCACATATAAACGTATGGTGGAGTCACTTGTGCTGTAAAAAGCAGAATCGGACTTGCCCTGCAAATCGGACTTAAATAATTTAACATGATGAAAAGCACTCAATATCCTTATTCTTGAAGTATCACTCAATGCAACCTTCCTGGTAAGGTATACAGAGTCGACCTTTTTGGCTTGTTTCAAGCTATCCTGCTTGCTTAACTTCTTGATTGGAGGTGCCGGCTTTGCCGGTTTCTTTTGAGGTTCAATTTTCGGTTTGGGTTTAC
>FTJA01000285.1_pt3 | contig 10802 bp, 9 predicted proteins | sample 1689021 | NCBI WGS metagenome assembly FTJA01 (sample SAMEA3914874, study PRJEB12502) | metagenome | biome: forest; material: soil | place: Canada | collected 2011-07-03 | depth 0.3 m | reverse complement strand
ATTATTGCATCTAAAAGACGATCAATAATTTTTACCTGTACAGCTTCAGAGCGGAACGAATTAACAACTTCAGATATTTCTAACAGCTGCTTTTTTAGTTTTTCAATGTGTTTGCTCATGATCGTTATAAACTACCCGATTAGGGGATATATGAAATGTAAAATTAACCGCCATAATAATTAGAAATATCGCCTATTCTGGTCAAAAAATAGTATATATTAATATATGGATAGTTAATAAACGTAAATAGACTAAATTAGTATTTATAAGATGAAAAAAGCGTCGATTGTTTGGAGGAACAGGCGCATTGTAGCAAAAATATTACAAATATATTATAATATGCCTAATATTTGTTCGAGCACAGCAAGGCCTTCATCAATATGGTCTTTGTCCATGGTTAGCGCAGGTCTGAAACGTATGGTTTGATTTCCGCATCCAAGGAACATTACATTTCTGTTCATTCCTTCTTTAATAAAATTATCGCGTCTCTTTTTATCGGGAAAATCAAATGCCGTAAGCAAGCCTTTACCCCGGACATTGCTTATAATAGAATTCCGTTCAGCTATTTTTGATAACTCACTTTGCAGGTAGTCGCCTACAATGGCTGCATTTCCGCACAGGTTATCTTCTTCAATAATTTCCATTATTTTGGATGAACGCACCATATCAACCAGGCTGCCGCCCCATGTTGAATTGATCCGCGACGATACTTTAAACACATTATCCTCTACTTCATCCACCTTTTTGCCCGCTAAAATACCGCACACCTGCATCTTTTTACCAAAAGCCAGTATATCAGGACGTGCGTTCTCGCCAAAGTGCTCATGGCACCAGAATTTACCCGAAAGCCCAACGCCGGTTTGCACCTCATCATAGATAAGCATAGCTTCATTCTCATCAGCCAACTGCCTTAATTGTTCCAAAAACTCCTGTCTTACATGATTATCACCGCCTTCGGATTGTATGGGTTCAATAATGATAGCGCATATGTCATCTTTGTTTATTTCAAATGCTTTTTTGATTTGTTCAATAGATAAAGCTTCCCTGTTTAACAGATCTTCATGATTGCTGTCAGAATAAGGAAAATTGATCTGAGGGAGGGATACCCTTGGCCAGTCGAACTTGGCGAACCATTTGGTTTTAGCAGGCAGGGTATTAGTTAAGCTTAAAGTATAACCGCTCCGGCCGTGAAAAGCATGTTCAAAATGCAGTATTTTAAATCCTCTTTCTTTCGTGTATCCTTTTGCAAAATTTTTCTGTACTTTCCAGTCCATAGATACCTTAAGTGCATTTTCAATGGCAAGAGAGCCCCCGGCAATAAAAAAGGCATGGGGCAAATATTCAGGAATGCCAACCCTGTCAAATGTTTCAACAAATTGAGCGTATTGAGCGGTATATATATCAGAGTTGGAAGGATTGGTTAATGCTGCCAGCATCAGATTCTTTTTGAACTCTTCATCATTAATCATTTTGGGATGATTATAACCCAAAGGAACCGACGCGAAGCAGGTAAAAAAGTCGAGATAGGTACGTTTATATTTAGCATCATAAATATACACGCCCTTGCTTTTTTCCATATCAAAAGTAAGGTCGAAACCATCGGCAAGGATATGCTTGTTTAATGAAGCCTGAACATCTTCAGGGGAAACTAATAGATTATACATACGTAATCGGTTTCCTCAAATTTACGAAAAAGCGCTCAAAAACAACAATTAGGCAGTTTTTGAACCGATTGGCGAAAAAGTAACTTTAAATTGTTTAAAGTTACTTTTTGTACCAAAGCTCAAAATAGTTTTGTGGAATTTGATAGAAATTTTTTTCTGTGAAGACATTTTTCGACCAGAATATGAGCAAAATCAATTAAATAAACTTGTCTTTCATCCCCAGCAAGCCCCATATTCCCCCGGTATGAATAGCCAGTATCCGGCTTCCGGGTTTAAAATATTTTTTAGTAGCCAAATTATACAAGGCGTAAAGCATTTTGCCTGTATAAACAGGTTCTATCAATACTCCAGTTGAAGCCACAAATTGCTTAACAAATTCAATAAGCTGCTTATCCACCTTTCCATAGCCGCCAAAATGGTATTCAGTGTGCAGTTGATAATCTGCCGGTTCAGTTAAAAAAGCGTTGATATCATTTCTTAAAAAATCGCCGTTTTTTAGCACCGGTATTGCATGGAATTGTGTATCAAGCTTGTGCCGGGTAATGCCATTAATAATACCTGCCGCCGTTGCACCTGTGCCGCTGGCGCAAAAAATATGATCATAGGTATCGGTTAGCTCATCCACCAACTCGCTACAACCCATTGCCGCTAATGCCGATGCTCCCCCCTCGTCAATAAAAAAGGCTTTACTGTCACCTGCAAAGTGTTTATTGAACAATGAAGATTTATCACGGTAACTTTCACGATCAGTGAATATTAAATTCATGCCATGCAGCCGGCATAAAAATAAAGTGTCGTTATTCACTTCTTCACCGCGTACAAAGCCTGTCGACTTGAAACCAAACCGGGCGGCTGCCGCCGCTGTGGCCAGTAAATGATTGGAATAGGCACCTCCAAAGGTTACCAGGTGTGTTTTGTTTTCGGTTTGGGCCTGCTTTAATAAGTATTTTAACTTGCGCCACTTATTGCCTGATATGATAGGATGGATCAGGTCGTCGCGCTTAATGAAAACTTTTAAACCCTGCTCATCAAATAATTTATGTTGAATTTGATGAACAGGGCTAAAGATCTCCAAATCGATATTCATTCAGCAAATTTAGAAACCAAATCCGATACCGGCGTTAGCAGATTGATATTGGCCGGGGCTGTATGAAGCATAGATACGGAAAATGGCTAAATTTAACTGGAACCCAATATCAGCGCGTAAACCATTTACGCTGGTTTCGTTGATATGAACCGGATCAGTAATCGTAGCATAATAGCCTGAAGATGAACTAACAGGATAATTGCCCAGGACACTAAAATCCGTTGACGCACTTTGGTAACCAACAGACAAGAACGGAGTAAAGAAAAGTAGCTTTTTAGAAATAATTGCCTGAACATTTATCCCGCTGAAATGACCTTTGATTTGTTGATTTGAAAAATCTGACGACTGATTGCCAGGCACAGGCTGAGTGCCATTTTCTGGTTGTACATTAAGCGTTTTACTATAGTTAATGCGATTGTAGTTAACCGCCAAAGCCAAATCAAATGGTATTAGTTTTTTTCCTGCTTTTCCTGCAAAATCCTGTATAATATCATGTTTGATGCCGAAGCCAATCATTCCGATTGAGCCTCCATTATTACCTAAATTAACGGTGGGAGTAGTGCGTATAGTTAAATCGGTATTTTTAAATACTCCAATTGTGAGCTGGATGTCTGGTGCAGGAATATAGCTTATTACACCATTAGGCATATTAAAAGATCCTATTTTATTTCCGTTGTTATCTTTGATATCCATTAAAGGGGTTGCTGTATTTGTATTGCCTCCAAAGGTTGGTGCAATATTAGTTGTAGAAGCTGGGTCAACCTGTATATGATTGGACAAACCGATTTGAGTTACATCAAAACTTTGGGCACTGACAGGTACCTGGGCAACATTCGCCGAAATACGCAGGTCAAAATGCAAAAATTTCTTGGTTTTGGCTGTGTTGTTCCAACCACTGTTTAAGCCTATTCCAAAGCCTTTAAATAAAGGTTCAGCAAAGTTCTGAATAAGCTTTGTGGCATCTCCAGGGCTTGACTTAATTAGTTGGTCAAATCCGTTGTTTTGGGCATTGGCTTTAAGCATTACAAACATTCCAATAACCGTAATCAATAGCGTAGTGTTTCTTTTCATAATTTAACTAATAGAAGAGTGATTCTTTTTTGTGATTTAAGTTTAAACAAGTATTTATCAATAATTAATAGTCTAAAAAAACGAGTACTTTTGCCGCAATGGCAATCGAGATCGAACTATTAGAGCAAGAAGAACAGGACTTATACGAACATTTGCGGATAATAGTTGACAAGGGACAATCTTTTTTGCGCATAGATAAATTTTTAATGTACCGCGTTGAAAATGCATCGCGTAACCGCATCCAGAATGCGATTGAGCAGGGAAATGTGCTGGTTAATGATAAAACGGTAAAGGCGAGCTACAAGGTTAAGCCGCTTGATGTTATTTCGGTAGTATTACCTCATCCGCCGCGCGATACCGAGGTCTATCCCGAAAATCTGCCTATAAATATTGTTTATGAGGATAATGATGTACTGGTAGTCAATAAGGAGGCCGGTATGGTGGTGCACCCTGGCTATAATAACTATACAGGCACCCTGGTAAATGCGCTGGTTTACCATTTTCAGCAATTGCCCACGCTGCCTGGTAATGATGGCCGGCCGGGGTTGGTTCACCGTATTGATAAGGATACTTCGGGACTGCTGCTTATTAGTAAGAACGAGCGCTCGATGACCTACCTTGCACGCCAGTTTTTTGAGCATACGATTACAAGGAAGTACATTGCCCTGGTTTGGGGCGATATAGAACAGGATGGAACTGTAACGGGGTATATTGGGCGCAGTGTGAACGATAGAAGGGTGATGTCTATTTATGATGATCCCGAAAAAGGGAAATGGTCTGTAACACATTACAAGGTATTGGAGCGATTGAATTATGTAACGCTGATCGAATGCCAGTTGGAAACCGGGCGTACACACCAGATAAGGGCACACATGAAACACATAGGGCACCCATTATTTAGCGATGCTACTTATGGCGGCGACCGTATTTTAAAGGGAACCGTTTTTAGCAAATACAAGCAGTTTGTTGAGAATTGTTTTGAACTGATGCCCCGGCAGGCATTGCATGCCCAAACTTTGGGGTTTACTCATCCTTCATTAAAAAAATATATTGACTTTGAAGCACCTCTGCCGGAGGACTTTGAATCAGTTTTACAAAAATGGCGCAAATATTCCGGCGCTATTACAGAGCAAAACACGTAATTTGTTGTTGATTTATGATGCCTCTTTTTATCAATTTCAATGGCGAACTTTTACACGCTGACAGCAAACTGCTTACAACTGCTAACCGTGCCTTCAGGTATGGTGATGGCTTATTTGAAAGCATGCGGTTGATGAAAGGACAACTTAAGTTTGCCGATCTGCATGCCGACCGCCTGCAACGCGGGATGAAGGCTCTGAAGATCGATGGGTACTCGCAGATGGATACCTGGTTTTTAAAGGAGAAGGTTGAGCAGCTTGCCGTCCGCAATAAAATTAAGCATGGCCGTTTACGCCTGACGGTTTACCGTGATTCTGAAGGGTTATATACACCAACGCAAAACAAGATGGGCTACTGCATTGAATTGCAGCCGATGGATGAACCACGGTATTTTTTGAATGACAAAGGCCTGATTATGGATATTTTTACTGACCTGGCCAAGCCGACTAATTTTTTATCGAATATAAAAACATGCAACTCATTGATCTATGTATTGGCCGGGATATTTAAAACACAGAACAGGCTGGACGATACCTTTTTGCTAAATCAAAACGGATTTTTATGTGAGGCAAGCAGCTCGAATATTTTCGTTTGGTATAAGAGCCATTTATATACCCCCGCATTGAGTGAGGGTTGTGTGGAGGGTGTAATGCGGCAGATCATCATCAAACTTGCTAAACAGACCAATATACCTTTTACCGAAGCGCAGATAAACCCCGATATATTATACGAAGCTGATGAGGTCTTTTTAACCAATGCCACCAAAGGCATACAATGGGTAATGGGCTATGGCGTAAAACGCTACTTTAACCGCCTTAGCAAAGGTCTTATGGATGAATTGAATAAGGTATAAGGAGTTAAATAGATTCTGTTACCTGTATTTCTTTTAATATGCCATCCCAAAGGGCAATACGCTCCTGTAATGCTTCTTTTACCGCTTGAGTAGCTTCCATCCATTTACTGTCATCATCACCGCATAGTTCGGCGGTCATCTGGTACGCCAGCTGTGAATGGTGCTCGCCGTCAACCTCAATATGGCGTTCGAGGTAATATAAAAGCGTATCCACTTTACCGGGCAACTGTTGGCTGATCTCTTTAACCATGCTGATGAACATGCCTGGTATCAGATCTTCGCGGCCGAAGGTAAATACAGCAGCTTGTAAATAAGGCTTGCCGGTATCGACCACGTCAAATGTATGTTGCACAAACTGACGGGCCGCAGCCGGGATATTTGCGATAATAAGCGCCTCGTCAATGTTTTTACCACCTGATAATTCAGTAAACAAGCTGTCTATGCCTGTAGTTGAACATCCCGCCTGTTGCATGGCCTCCAGGTATAATTCAAAGTGACTGGTGCGGTTGCCTTCAGCATCTACATCGCTTTCTTCCCCTAAAACAATTTCATTGATGAGGTAACGGGTATTGGTATTACCAACCGGCATCCAGGGAACGCCGGTGCTTGTAAGTTTTTGCTGTAGCGCTTTAAGCAAAGACATAAAATCCCAAACAGCAAACACATGGTGCTCCATAAAAACATTAAGATCATCTATAGTCCGGATATTTTTATAAAGTTTGTGGTGTATCAGTTGCCGGCGTAAAGGTTCAATATCAGCTTTTACCTGGGCTATCCTGCCCGCATGTCCGTTCGTCATCATCTGGCAAAAGTAACTGTTAATTAATTTGCCAACAGATATTTATTGATTTTATGACGGAAAATTGATGGTGGTATTTTGTTTATTAAGAGCTTTAACAATCTTACTCCTTAAAACTTTGTAATGCACAGCCTTCACGTAAGGGTAGCCCAGTATGGGGCACAAATAATTTTGCCTATTTCTCTACAAAGCGATAGTTCCTACCGAACAGATTAATTTAAAAAGACTTTCATGGTCATTCAACCTTCAACTACAACCTTACCCCCCGCAAAAACTCCGCAACACCCATACGTTTTTTACCCTCCAACTGAACATCAGTCAGGATGATAAAGCCATCCAGGGCGGCAACTTTTAAAAATGTTCTGTTATCTGACAAAAACTCACCAGCATCTTCGCCTGTTTCGGCCAACTCAAATTCAGCCCCGAATACTTTTAATATCTTGTCGTTCAATATAGTATAGGCGGTCGGATAGGGGCTAAGTCCCCTTATCAAATTATAGATCTTTTCAGCCGGTTGGTTCCAGTCAATTTTACAATCTTCTTTAAAAATTTTAGGTGCATGTTTTAATTCAACGCCTTCTGCTAAATGATGCTGCGGATTTTCGGCATACCGTCCGCTTTCAACCGCCTTTACAGTTTTTACCAGCAGACAGGCACCCTTATACATCAAACGGTCATGCAATTCGCCTGCAGTTTCATGACCCGTGAGCGTAATTTTTTCGGTAAATAATATATCCCCGGTATCTATCTCGTGCTTTAAGAAGAAAGTGGTGACACCGCTTTCCTTTTCACCATTGATCAACACCCAATTAATAGGTGCTGCACCACGATATTGCGGTAATAGGGAAGCATGCAGGTTAATTGTGCCCTTTGGCGGCATGTTCCATACCACTTCCGGCAGCATACGGAAGGCAACTACCACCTGCAGATCGGCATTAAGGGCTTTCAGCTCTTTAAGAAATTCTTCATTTTTAAGCTTTTCGGGCTGAAGCACTTTTAAGCCGTGTGCTACAGCATATTGCTTAACTGCGCTTTCGCTCACTTTTTGCCCGCGCCCGGCAGGTTTATCCGGCGCTGTAACTACACCTGCAATTTCACAGCCCGATTGGATCAGTTCATCCAACGAAGCCACAGCAAACTCTGGCGTACCCATAAAAACAATTCTCATATGCGTGACAGGGCTTTTTTAATAGTACAATAAATATTTTTTGCGCATCACCTTATACTTGTTCAGTTCCCTCTGCCAGCTTTCCCTGATGTCGTCCTCACTTTTGCCTGCTTCAATTTGTTTTCTTAACTGGTCAGTACCTGCCAGTTTGGTAAAATAAGCATTAAAAAAATGCGCTTTATCCGGAAATGCCTTGTATAATTTTAGCAGCCACAATATATCGATTTTCTTGCTAATTCTGAACTGCTTAACATCATAACTTCTCAGGTCTATACCATAACAAGTCTTGTCTTTTTGCGGTGGATCTTCACTCATTCCTGGTATGCTTATCGGTGTAAAGGCGAAATGGAACTGGTCTTTTAATAAAGGATGCCCCAGCGCCAGGAAAGGGAACAATGTTCCCCTGCCCAAGCTCAGGGCAGTGCCTTCAAATAAACACACGCTGGGATAAAGCAATATAGATTTTGCCGTATTGAGGTTAGGTGAAGGGTTAATAGGCAATGTATAGGGTAGAGCATGATCATAGCCGGCCATTTTTATGATTTTCAGTTGGCATTTTACATGGTTTTTGAGCCAACCCTCGCCGTTTATCATTTGTGCATATTCGGCCATGGTTAAACCATGGACAATGGGTAAAGGATCAAGGCCTACAAATGACCGGTAGGTGGTATCCAGCATCGGCCCGTCAACATAAAAACCATTCGGATTGGGGCGGTCTAATATCATTAACTCCACGTGGTTCTCAGCACATGCTTCCATTACATAGTGCAGGGTGGATAAATAAGTATAAAAACGTGCCCCTACATCCTGTACATCAAATATCATCAGATCAATACCCTGCAGGTCGGCTGTGGTGGGTTTATAATGCTTTCCATATAATGAAATGGCAGGTATGCCAGTTTTTGGATCGACGCTGTCATTTACAGCAGCGCCGTTGCTGGCATTGCCCCTGAAACCATGTTCCGGGCCAAATATTTTTGTTATTCGGATGCCTGACTTTAGCAGGCTGTCAACACTGGATACCTGGTTTTTGCCAATCACCGAAGTTTGGTTGATCACCATTCCGACATTCTTGTTTTTAAGGTAGTCTACATATAATTCAGTCCTGTCGGCGCCGGTAAGCAGAGGGCCCTGTGTGCAAGCAACTGCTGGCAGGCCGAGCTTCAGAAGCAAAATGATAAGGCATAGTTTTTTCATTGGAGTTTTTGTTTTTACAGATAATATTTTCTTCATGTAAAATATAAACACACAAACACGGATAATGTCAGATCAATTCACCCGAAATCTGCATATTTGCGAAAGTACAAAAAATCATCCTGCATTGAGTTTCGCCTCGTTTATATCCGCCCGAATATCGTTTCAGTCGAACCGCACTTTTTCAAAGCTGATTGTGCGCATAGCTGTTGTCGGTATTATGCTTGGTCTGGGAGTGATGATCTTATCGGTGGCGGTGATAAGGGGTTTTAAACAGGAAATCAGGCAAAAACTACGTGGTTTTGCCGGGGATATCCTGGTGCAAAAGTTTGACAATAATTATTCTGATCAAAACTCGCCCTTCAACATTGACAACTCCTTCGTAAAAAAAGTTCAATCCAATCCATTGTTTACCCGCATCATGCCGATAGCTACCAAACCCGGCATTATTAAAACCCGCACCGAGATTGAGGGTGTGGTGATGAAAGGGGTTAGTAAAAATTACGATTGGACATTTTTCAAAAAAACGCTGGTAGCAGGTAAGGTAATTGATTTTACAGATACAGTTGAAGCACAAAAGCAGGTCATGATCTCGAGCTATACAGCGAGCCGGCTGAAGCTGAAAGTAGGTGATAAATTTTTGATGTATTTTGTACAGGAGCCTTTAAAAAAACGCCCGTTTTATATTACCGGTATTTTTGACGTAGGAGTTGAGGATATCGATAAAACTTTTGTCGTGGGTGACCTGGCATTGATCGTAAAACTGAATAACTGGAACCCGGATGAAATTGGGGGATATGAATTAATGGTATCTGATTTTAACAGGCTTGAGGAGGCAAATGACTTTTTAAGCGATAAGATGCCTTTAAAGCTAAAATCATATATGGTTAGTGAGTCCTATCCCGCCATTTTTGAATGGTTAAAACTGCTGGACGTAAACGCACAGGTTATGCTGATACTAATGCTTGTTGTGGCTACCATCAATATGATATCAGCCTTACTCATCATCATCCTCGAGCGTACATCTATGATAGGTATATTTAAGGCCATGGGCGCAGGCAACTGGACCATCCAGAAAATATTTTTGTACAATGCCTCGTATCTTATCGGTATAGGACTTGGACTGGGTAATATATTCGGATTAGGTGTAAGCCTGTTTCAATATCACACGCATTTTTTCAAACTGGATGAGGAATCGTACTATATGAAATTTGTTCCCATACAGATCCGGTGGACAGATATGATGCTTTTGAATATAGGCACACTGGTAATTTGCCTGCTTGTGCTTATTATTCCATCCATGCTGGTAACTAAAATTTCTCCTGTAAAAGCCATCCGGTTTAAATAAAGACACGTTTTTGGGATTTTAAGGACTAAGATGATTCTAAGATTTTAGAATGGCAAGATTAGTAATGGTTGAAATCTTACTAATCCTTAAAATCCAATAACGTGTCTGTTTTATTTTTTCTTTGTCTGGAAATTGAATTTCAGGTTTAATCCCCCGGCACCGAACTTTATCTGCTGGGAGCCAAGCCCTTCGAGCGGGTATTTCAGGAAGGGTTCAATTATTAGGTTATTTCGTCCTAAAGAGTAGCCTGTACCGAACGAGAAGTTTAAGGTCTTTGCAAAATAAAAACTGTTAAAGCTTTGATGTGTAGATTGGTCAGGGATCTGGGATGTATTTGCAGAAAAAGGGACACTGTAGTTATTATAGCGATACGTATAGGTTTCGTTTATAAATGTGCCGGAACTAAGACCTATAGAAACATAAGCAGCACTTTTTTCAGGAGCAAATTCATACTTGAGATTTATTGGAACATCTAAGC
>FTJA01003308.1_pt2 | contig 11001 bp, 7 predicted proteins | sample 1689021 | NCBI WGS metagenome assembly FTJA01 (sample SAMEA3914874, study PRJEB12502) | metagenome | biome: forest; material: soil | place: Canada | collected 2011-07-03 | depth 0.3 m | reverse complement strand
CCCAGCACTTTTATATTTTGCGTATATTTTTTAGCAGTCGACAGGATGATGGTACCGGCTCCTTCACCTAAGTTTAAGCCATCGCGTAACTTGTCAAACGGTCTGCATACCTTCGGACTAAGCGCCTGGAAGGATTGAAAACCCGATAGGATAAATTCTGAGATTACATCGGCGCCTGTAATCACTGCATTTTCGTATTGTCCCGATCTTAATAGCCGCATACCGTTTATCATTGCCACAACTCCCGAAACACAGGCGTTTGAAATGATAATGGGTTGATTGGTAAAACCGAAATATTCAGCAATCAATTTTGCGGAAGTTGATAATGCTATTCTCTTTTTTAAATCCGGATTGTATTGTTCATTTTCCAGCAGGCTGATATTCCCTTTGGTAGAGGAAATAATAAGTACTGTTTTTTTGTCTTTTGTATCTATCCCGGTATCCTGTAAAGCATTTTCAATGGAAGCGATAAGTAATTGTTCGAATTTGGTGTAGCTATGTGCATCGTCTTTTATAAAGACTTCATTCTTATCGAAAAGCGAGGCATAAAAAGGTTGGGATGAAATAGCGGGGATATGATGCTGTTTAACAGCCGATAGTTTTTCCTTCAGTTTGCCGAAGTTTTCAGCAGTAGTTTTGCCCAGTGGAGACAGCACATTATCAGCAACCACAAAAACATCCCGCTCCCGCATTTTATTCATCCCGCTCATAGTTCCGCTTGTTATTTACTGCTGCTTGAACACCTTCATTTCGCATTTGACCAATAAATTTTCCTTATGCCAAACTCTTCCCGAAAGTACCGTGATGTCAAAAATCTGGTTTTCTACGGTGATTTCTGTAATGATCTCATCGTTAACTTTCGGAAGGCTATATATTTCAAAACCGCTCACCGCACCTATATAGCCTACTACAGCAGGCTTATTTTCGGCCTGTGCAATATATCCGGCCCTAAGCGCTGCGGTTTGAGCGATATTTTCCATTAATCCGGCTTCCTGAAATAAGTTATTTTTAACAAAAATATTATCCTCATTCACCAAAAAGCTGCTGCGGGTACTGTTTTTATCCATAGAGATCAGCTTACTCACCATCACAAATGGAGGCTTTTGCGGTATCAGGGGGATAACGTTTTCAACCGGTAGCCTCATCATTCAGGGATAAATTAATACATATTTCATTTTGAGAAAGCCAGTATATGATCTGAACTTTCAAGGAAATCCTTCACCTTGGCCATCTCTTTATAGCGGGGCTGATCCTCAATAAATTTCGGGAATATTTCTCTTACCTTATCATACAGCGACATAGAAACACCAGACAGTCTATCATGACATTCCAAATAATCAATGGCCTGCAAAATGGTCATTAAATGAATGGCCAGCACCTCAAATGAATTGTCGATCACTCTTTTGGTCATCAGTGCGGCATTACAGCCCATGCTTACAATATCCTGGTTATCATTATTGTTCGGGATGCTGTGCACATACATCGGGAATGACAGTGTCTGGTTTTCGGCTACAGTTGAGGTAGCAGTGAACTGCATACCCTGCATCCCAAAATTAAGCCCAAGCACACCCAGGTTCACAAAAGGAGGGAACTTTTGGTTCAGCTTATTATTTAAAAGATAGTTTAATTGTCTTTCGGCGGTCATGGATAGTTTGGTAATGGCAATTTTTAGCTTATCCATTTCCAATGAAACATAATCGCCGTGAAAGTTACCTCCATGGAAAATATTATGATTTTCATGATCAATAACCGGGTTATCGTTTACCGAGTTTAGTTCATTTACCAATACATTTTCTGCCTGACTTATGGTATCATAAATAGGACCTAAAATTTGCGTAACACAACGCAGGGAATAATATTCCTGTACTTTATCTTCAAAAACTTCCTGGTCAAGGTTATCCGGATTGTACAAATGTTCAGAACGATCGCGGATCATTTTGCTGTCTTTTAAAATATCGCGCATGATGGCAGCGATTTTGTTTTGGCCCTTGTGATGTTTCACAATATTCAATTCATGCGAATAATGGTCGTCAAAGGCCTCAACAATTTCATTGATCATCGCCGAAAACAAAACAGACCAGCTCAGCAATTTTCTTGCCTGGATGATATTGATCATACCGATGCCCGTCATGGCCGAAGTACCGTTTAAAATAGCGAGGCCCTCACGGATATGAATAGAGAGGGGTTTTATATTGAATTTGTTAAATATCTCTATAGTTGGGTAAACAGCGTCTTCAAAAAGCACTTCTCCTTCACCGATAAGCACCAGCCCCAGGTGTGCTAATTGTACTAAATCTCCGCTTGCGCCTACGCCGCCATGCTCATAAATGCAGGGACAGATGCCCTTGTTGATCATGTCCCTTAAAAGCTCTACCAGCTCGGTATGAACACCTGAATATGCCTGCATAAAGCTATTAAGACGGGCTATCATCAATGCCTTTGATAATTGTGCAGACATCAGTTTGCCGCTGCCTGATGAATGGCTGCGTATAAGATTATATTGTAACTGTAAAATATTTTCTTCACTCACCTTGTATTGCGCCATTGGCCCAAAACCAGTATTGATGCCGTATATCAGCTTATGTGATGAAAATTTTTTTAGAAATTCGAAATTGGTGTTAACCTTATTTAAAGCAGCTTTATCCAAAGCAACTTCTTTATGTTTAAATATTAGTTCAGAAAAATCATCTATAGAAAGGGCACTTTGTCCAACAAGTATCATGGGCAAAAAATTATTTGTTTTATCCGCGTTAATAATTAATTGGCTAAAAGTATGAAATATATGTAAAGACCGGAAGCCGGAAGCGATGATAAATCCCAAACTTACATATACATTAGACAATCATTTTTCGACCTTTCCGACTAATGCCGACTTCCGCCTATAATCTTCTATCAATAAACTTGATCGCTTTCCGGCTGGCCTCGCTGAACTGTATTTTTTGTATCTCTTCGGCCGTAACGTACTTAATATGAGGGCTTACCCGCAACCTGGCTTGTAAATAGGCGCGTATCCGGTGGTCGCATTCTTCGCTGTTCTCAGCCGGTAGTACATAAAGCAATACTTGATCCAGGCCGATCTCATTGGAATACACCTCCACCACAAAATCCAGTATTTCCTCGCGTTCATTCAATAGATCAAATAATGCAGGGGGATACAGCGTCGTTCCCTTAAATTTAATCATTTGTTTTTTACGGCCTAAAATGGACGATAGGCGTAAGCTTGTCCGCCCACAGGCACATGGCTCGTCAAAGTACATGCAAATATCGCCTGTTTTGTAGCGCAGTAAAGGCATCCCTTCTACGCCGAGTGTAGTGATAGTCACCTCGCCGGGAGTATAAGGTGCTACGGGTTGGTTATTTTCATCCAGCAATTCCACTATCACCAGTTCCGGCTGATAATGACCGCCTTTGCCTGCTGCACATTCTGTAAAGGCGGTTTGCATTTCGGTGGATGCATACGTGGAATACAGCTTAATATCCCAGGATTCTGTAATTTTTCTGCCTAAAATATTTAAGGAAAAATCGGTGTTTCGGATATTTTCACCAATACAGATAGCCTTTTTCACTGAGGTTTGATTAATATCGATACCTGCTTCTTTTGCGAAAGCAATCAGCTTCAGAATAAAAGATGGTACCGCTACGATGGCAGTTGGCTGCAATCGTTTAATGGTTTCCCATTGCAATGCGGGTACGCCAGGGCCTAAACGTATGATACCCGCACCTAATTTGCGTATTCCCGAATAATAGGCAATACCGGCCATAAACTGCCGGTCGAGCGTGAGCATCAACTGGTAAATATCGTCCTTAGACCCATCGGCACACGAAAAAGAACTATATTCGTTATAGGCCAGGCGGTTCAGATCGTTTTCTGTGAGGGCGATGGTCACCGGTGCGCCTAATGTTCCCGAGGTTGAGGTATATTCAACTATGTTTTCAGGCGGCACACATAAAAAATCATTGTTGCGCTGTTGTAGGTCTTGTTTATCAGTCGTAGGTATCAAAGCCAGATCGGTCAGCGTTTTTATATCCGCTATATTGATCCTATGCCCGGCAAATAATTCTTTATAAAACGGCGAGTGCTGTGAAACATATTGTAAAAGCTCCTGTAATTTTTGCTCCTGCATTTTTGTTTCCTTAACCGCCTGTTGCTTATCTCTTTCCTCTAAAAGCGCCATTGTTTTTCTACTATTACTACTGCCGGTGCGATTGTCTTAATTTGGGATGATGATACCAAAATCTTTTTTATTTTCATTGAACTAATAGTTTCCAAAGTGGAATCCGATAAGGTTACTTCTGGTTTTCCGTCTTTATTATTAATGACCTCTGCCTCGCTGAATAGGGTATTTTCGGCCCAGCCAGTACCCAATGTTTAAAAAAAATCATATCAATACCCCCGCCTGAAGTCATATTTATCAATTTCTGTATCCCAAATGTAACAAAAAAGCTCCTGGTGAATTACATAAACATTATCGTTATCTTTAGGTTATTTGTATAAGATTTAACATTAAACCTATTTAGCATGAAGTTTATCAAATTTTTTATCGTGGTAGTGTTGGTGGTTTTTAGCTTTAGTTTTGCAAGGGCAACACCTGCAAAGTTATCAATTGAGCCATCCGCATTTTTGCAAGTAAGAAGGCCACCGCCACCACCGCCGCGACCAGGCCCTCCACGTTTTAGAAGGCACCGCCGGCATTACAGGCACCATCATCCGGCAAGAGTACATATACGTTTGCCTGAGCCGCCGCCACCACCACCTCGACCATAAACAGGAATACAACATATGGCAAGCCTCTCAGATTATTGAGAGGCTTTTATTTACCCGAATACATTTTTTGATAATACTCGTCAACCATTCGGCCCGAATCAAAGGCTGGAATAATATCTTTAGCAGCCTTTTTGATGATAGCGAGCCACTTCTTTTTATCCTTATAATACATCGGCAATATTATCTTTTCCAGCGTATCGATCAGGTTTGCTGCTTCCTGCCTGTCTTTTTCATCGTAAGTAAGGTTATCATCAGCAGGTTTTATTACAAAACAATTCTTCTGATCCTGAGCAAACTCTGGGATCCATCCATCAGGTAATGAGAGATTTATACTGCAATTAAATGCAGCGGTCATTCCGCTTGTTCCAGAAGCTTCCCGATACATGCGCGGGTTGTTTAACCAGACGTCCGACCCCTTTTTAGCACCGGCTGACAGGCCGAGTTCGTATCCGGTGAGTACTGCACAATTTGCTATTGGTTTCGCTCTGTGGATGATCTGGTTGAATTGATCTATCGCACCATTATCCTCAGGATAGGGTTTACCGGCCCAGATGATCTGCACAGGATAATCAGTATTATGAACCAGTTTAATAAATCTGTCCCAATCCAGCATCAGCAGATCGGCACGCTTGTAAGATGCAAAGCGCCGTGCCCAAACTATGGTCAGCACATTTTCGTCAAACAGTTTGCCGCATTGATCAGCTACCACCTTAAATAGCAGCCTCTTCATTTCCTTTTTGCGGACAATAATTGCTTCATCATTATTAGCCGCAAGCGCGCTTTCCAATTGATCATCCTTCCAATAAGTTTTATTTTGCGCGTTGGTAATAGCAATAATTTCACAAATACCCGAGTTGCCCTCCCACATTTCCCCCGCTACCTTGCCGTGCATTTTAGATACTCCATTAGCTTTGCGTGCAAACTTTAATGCCGCAATGGTATAGTTAAGGGAGTCGCCTTCGATATTTAAAATATGTTTAACCTCGTGAGTCTGTAAATGGTAAAAGAAGGACATTTCTTTTAGCAAGTCGAAACGATGTTCTTCGTTTCCGGCTGCTTCGGGGGTGTGAGTGGTAAATACTACCTTTTTTTTTATCTCTTCCAGGCTTCGGTATTTGGAATACAGGTAAAAATTTAATGGAAGGGAATGGCCTTCATTCATGTGATACACCTCTATATCCAATCCTAATATATCCAGCAGCGTAGCGCCGCCAATACCCAATATGATGGATTGCGCAATCCGTGTAGCTTCGTTCGAGTCGTAAAGGCGGTAGCTGATGGAGCGCGATGCCTCGTCATTTTCATTCAGGTCGGTTGTAAGCAAAAAAAGCGGAGCAGAGCCAAAGGTTTCGGGCTTTAATAAATAAGCTTTTACATGTACAGGCGAATCGTGGACAGGAACAGTAAACATAATGCCGACATCCTGTAAAAAGGAATATTGTTTTTCAATATAAAACGGCTTCATATCTGCATTTGAATCCCTGAACTGGTCATAGTAGCCATTTTTCCAAAGCACTCCTATGCCAATGGTGTTTTGCTTTAACTCATAAGCACTGCGCAAGTGCGAACCGGCTAAATAGCCTAAACCGCCGCTGTAGATCTTTAATGCCTGGTCGATAGCGAACTCCATAGAAAAGTAAGCAACTGATTTTTTATATTTTTGATCAGGCTGGTAGCCGAAAATTTCGTCTTTAGATATCATATAATCAGTTTTTTATCTTGTCAGACTTTAGACAAATAATGATATAAATAATTAACAGCAAAAACAATATTTTTATCGGATATCATGCCATCAGCATCCGCAATAAAAAAGATTCGCCCCTTGCAGCTTGTTGCTGTGATTTTTTTTACAGTTTCCGGCGGCCCTTACGGGTTGGAGCCTCTATTATCTTACGCAGGCCAGCATGGCGCATTGTTGCTATTGATGCTCACGCCCATGGTTTGGGATGTACCTGCCATTTTCACCGTACTGGAGCTGAACAGCATGATGCCCATTGAAGGAGGGTATTATCGCTGGGTAAAATATGCACTCGGCACCCGCTGGGGTTTTTATGAAGGCTGGTGGACCTGGCTGTATACCTTTGTCGACCTGGCCATTTACCCCGTCCTTTTTGTACAATATGCATCTTTCTTTTTTCCTGAACTTGCTGCTTATAGGATCCCGGTATGCCTGTTCATCATCTGGTCATCGGCCGGATTAAATATTTTAGGTATCGTTCCCGTTGGTAAAGTATCTCTTTTATTGAGCGTGGCCGTGCTCACACCATTTTTGGTGCTGGTTATCTCATATTTTTACCACCATACAGGTGCATTATCGCTCCCATCGCCATCATTAAAAGGCATTGCCTTTCCATCTATGGGCATGGCTTTATATACGGTAATGTGGAACTGTCTGGGCTGGGACAATATCACTACCTATGCCGAAGAAGTGGAGAAGCCGGTGCGTTCCTACCTGGTATCTGTTTTTATCGCTTTTGCACTGGTATTAGTGGTTTACTTTTTTACCATACTGGTGGCTCAGCAGTCGCACATTAATTTTACAGTATTAACCGAGCAGGGTTTCCCGGCTTTAGGAACACTGATCAGCGGGCGATGGTTGGGTATATTGATTGCTGCCGGTGGTATGGCCAGTACACTTGGTATTTATGCAGCAGTACTGTTATCGGTATCGCGTGTGCCCAAGGTGATGGCGGATGACGGGTTGTTGCCGGGCTTTCTAAATAAACAGCACCCAAAGCTTAATACGCCTTATATTTCTATCATTATTTGTTCATTGGTGGTGAGTTTGATGGTGCTGTGGACCTTTGCCGACTTGCTCATTATCGATGTTACGGTATACGGTGCCGGGCTTTTCCTTGAATATATTTCCCTGATTCGACTGCGGCAGAAAGAGCCGGAAACCTTCCGCCCATTCAGGATACCGCTGAATATTGCAGGGCTCTGCATCATGGCACTGTTGCCACTTGCTGTTTATGCTATAGCGCTTACGGGGGCGCTTTCATCCGCAGGACAAGGGATGAAGCCGGCAATTTTTGCTGTTTGTGCGCTGCTTACTGCCGAGGTTTTTTGGTGGATAATTAAATGGGTGAAACCCGTCGCCCAAATTAAATGATCAATGCTTGATATCTTCAAGCTTAATTTCGGTCCCTCCTGCGTTTTTTGCTTCTGTCACAGCGGTATTTAACCACTGTTTATTTGCTTCGGTTGAAAGTAAATACTCTGTAGCATCAGAAAAGCGGCTCATTCTCATATGGAACTTTAAAGCTGTCTAAAATCTGTTGGGCTTCATTTACAGGATGAATGACTATTGTTTCTATAAATCAAATTTCGGTTTAAAAAAGGAAAAAGGCAAGGTAAATACAACAAGCATACATTAGTATATTTCCTGTACCTGTAAAACCCTTTCACCCTTTTAATGGTTATTTAATCAATAAATAATTAGCTATGAGATCAATATGGAAAGGTTCAATTGGTTTTGGGCTGGTAAGCATACCCATTAAACTGTATTCTGCGATACAGTCTTCCTCACTTAGCCTGGATATGCTCGACAGCCGTGATCATGCTCATATACGTTACCTGCGGGTTAATGAGCATACCCATAAGGAGGTGCCTTATGATAAAATTGTAAAGGGCTACAAACTGGATGATGACTATGTGATATTAGAGGACCGCGATTTTGAAGATGCAGCCCCGGAAAAAAGCAAGGTGATTGAGATAGAAAGCTTTGTAAACATTGCAGAAGTGAATCCCATGTTTTATGAAACATCCTACTACACTGAGCCGGATACCAAAAAGAATAAAGCATATTCCCTTTTATTACAAGCCTTAAAAAAATCGGGCAAAGCCGGGCTGGCCCGCTTTGTTCTGCGGAATAATGAAAATTTATGTATTGTGCACCCTGTGGAGCATGTGCTGGTAGTTACACGTATCCGCTTTGCGCAGGAGATACGCAGCATGGATGACCTCAACATTGATGACGATATTACTGTGAGCAAAAAAGAGCTCGATGTGGGCCTTGCGCTTATAAAACAATATGAGGAAGCCTTTGATGTATCCAAGTTCAAGGATGATTATCACCAGGAGCTACTGAAGATCATCCAGGCAAAAGCTAAAGGCAAGCGGCCAACCATTAAAAAGCTAAAACCACATAAAACCACCGGTGATGATCTTTACGAACAATTGATGCAAAGCCTGAATACCAGGAAGGGGGCATAGGATGAGCTTAACCGAATATGTTAAAAAGCGATCTTTTGGTAAAACGACAGAACCCAAAGGTGGTAAGAGCGCAGCCAAACAATTAGCATTTGTGGTGCAGCGGCATCATGCATCGCGTCTGCATTATGATTTCAGGCTTGAGTTGGATGGCACGTTAAAAAGCTGGGCGGTACCCAGGGGGCCATCTATGAACCCCGGTGATAAACGTTTGGCTATGATGGTGGAAGATCACCCTTTCGATTACCGTAAATTTGAAGGGATCATCCCCAATGGGAATTATGGTGCGGGTGTAGTAATGATATGGGACCAGGGCACTTATACCTCACTTGCTGAAAACAGGGCCGATGATATAAAAACATTGCGGGCCGGTTTAAAGTCGGGCAATTTGAAATTCAGGTTGAACGGCGAAAAATTAAAAGGAGAGTTTGCTCTTGTAAAACTGCATAACGCCGAAGATAACGCCTGGCTGCTGATCAAGCATAAAGACGATTTCGCGGTCAGCAAAAAATATAACAGCGAGGATATTGTCCCGGCTGAAATAAAAAAAATGCTGAATAATAAAAACGGCGAAGCAACCTCATTGCCCAACATAAAAAAAACGAAGGCTGGAAAAAAAAGTCCTGAAATAAGTGATGATGAACAGATGCCTAATCCGGTTAAGGCTTTTACACCTATGATGGCAAGGCTGGAGGTCAAAGTTTTTGATGATCCGGATTGGATATATGAGCGTAAACTGGATGGCTACCGTGCAATAGGATATACGGGCAAAAAAGCTAAACTGATCTCGCGGAATGGGATAGATTTCAGTCATAAGTATCTAAAAGTAACAGATGAACTAAAGCAGATAGATGATGATGCGGTGCTGGATGGCGAATTGGTAATAGAAGGAAAAAATGGCCAGAGCCGTTTTCAGGATATCCAGAATTACGAGGGCGACAAAGCTGATCTGGTTTTGAAATATTATGTTTTCGACCTGTTAAGTCTAAAAGGGCATGATTTGCGCGATCTGGAGCTATTAAAACGGAAAGAATTATTAAAAGTCTTGATTACCCCTCGAAATAGTTCGTCCATTATTTATAATGATCATGTCATTGGAAAAGGAAGCGAGCTATTTAAAAAAGCACAAAAGGAGGGCTGGGAAGGTATCATCGGTAAGGATGGAAAAAGTTATTACAACAGCGGTAAACGATCAGACAGATGGCTGAAGTTTAAACTGCAAAACTCGCAGGAAGCTATTATTTGCGGATATACCGCGCCCTCAGGGTCAAGGAAACACTTTGGGGCATTAATATTGGGAATCAATGAAGGTAAAAAGATCCGGTATATCGGCAATTGCGGAACAGGCTTTAACGATGCATCAATAAAGGAACTATACCAGAAAATACACCCGCTGGAAACTGATACAAAACCATTTGAAGAAAAAGTGCACCAGCGCAGTAAGGTCACCTGGATAAAACCGCAATTGGTTTGTGAAGTTTGGTTTGCCGAATGGACCGCCGATGGTCATTTAAGGCAGCCTGTATACAAGGGTTTGCGGATGGATAAAGACAAAGAAAAAGTAATTATGGAAACTCCCGATACACAACTGGCTGATGAAGAAATGCTGACTTTTGGCCAGAAACAATTAAAAGCAACTCACCTGAACAAAGTTTTCTGGAAGGATGAAGGAATTACCAAAGGCGAGCTGATTCATTATTATCGTGATATGGCTGAATGGATTGTCCCCTATTTAAAAGACAAGCCTATATCTATGCGCCGGCAGCCGAACGGCATCGGTGATGCGGGCTTTTTTCAGAAAGATGTGGATGTAAGTCATTTGCCCTCGTGGATAAAGACCAAGCCGCTTTATTCTGAAAGCAACGATAAGAATATTAATTATATCATTGGCGACGATGCGGCCACTCTGTTATACATGGTGAACCTTGGATGCATCGAGATAAACCCCTGGCTTAGTTCATACAAAAAGCCTGATAATCCGGATTTTGTGGTGATCGACCTTGATCCTCATGATGTGCCGTTTA
>FTJA01000001.1_pt1 | contig 11070 bp, 11 predicted proteins | sample 1689021 | NCBI WGS metagenome assembly FTJA01 (sample SAMEA3914874, study PRJEB12502) | metagenome | biome: forest; material: soil | place: Canada | collected 2011-07-03 | depth 0.3 m | reverse complement strand
TTAATAATCCAGCACCTGGCATTTAAACCCAGCAGCTTGCAAAAGCGACTCGACAAAGCCCGGATTTAGCCGTGTTGCTACTACCCGTAACACTTTATCGCAATCATCAAGATCAAAGCTCCACTGTTTAATAGTTGGAACCGAAGTCAGCAAGGGGCTAACCTTGCTAATCTTTTTCTTACTGGTTACATTTGTTTTAAATACCAATATTTCCATGTGTCATCGCTGAAGTTTAGCTTTGTTTATTTTATGCAGATATATGTTTGAGACTGCCAGTATGATGAGCCAGATAAATGGTTCAAACACATTTGCTATGGGATCATCGCTATTTAAATGTGCTATAGAAGCCGAGATGACGACAATACCAAAACCAGCATAAGCCCATTCTTTAATCCTCAAAGGAACTTGAGGGACAAGCAAAACCACCAAACCTATAATTTTGGCTCCAACAAGCTCTGTTCTGAAATAATCTGGAAATCCCAGGTGATCATACAAAGGGGTGTATATCATGTATATACTGAGCAGCATGATCAGGGTGGTAACAATTGTTGCCGTCCAATAAATTATTTTATCTCTTTTCATCTTTTAATTGATCTGTTCGATTTGTAAAATATTCTTTTGATTTCATTTAGAATCTTATACCTAATAAGCGATCTCAATAGTCGTTTTATAAGTTGCGTCATTAGTTATGTTATTTACCATAAAGTGTGCAAGATCAGCGCGTGAAATGGTTAAGCAATTTTTTAAGAAACTGTTAATGGCAATACGATAATGGCCTGTTAACGGTTTATTGGTCAGCCTGGGCGGACGCATAATTGTCCAGTCGGTATCACTTCCTTTTACCAGTTTTTCCATTATCCTCAGGTCGTTATACATATGTCGTAATAACTTTTGAATGGTAATCGGAGTAAGTGATATGAACAAAACCGTAATGCTAGTAAATGAATGGGGTGATTTTGAGGCAAAGCACCCCGGCGCAAATATTGATGATTTTTGCCGGCACTACCTTGCCAGTCGCCACGAACAGAAAATAGAGGGACCGATAACGGGGGGCGTCGTTCCGCCTACCTCTGAAGGGCTTCTTCTTAAATTAATCGGAAGGATACATAAACGGAATATGAGTTATGCAAACAGTGCTTTGGAAGGAACGGGATTAAACCAGGTTGAAGAATTCGGGATGATGCTTACCATACAACAAGAAAAGAATCCGAGAAAAACCGATATTATTTATGCTAATTTATTTGAGCTGTCAAGCGGAACAGATATGTTGAACCGGTTAAAAAAAAGGCATCTGATAAAAGAGTATGATGACACGGATGATAAACGCTCAAAACGGATAGAACTAACACCTGCGGGTGAAAAGGCAATAGAGCTTTGCATGATTCAAATGAGAAAAGTAGCCGGAATGATGACGAATGACCTTAGCGAAGACGATAAACAACTTTGCATTCAGCTTTTAAAAAATATAGAAATAAAATTTTCGGGATTTTGGCAACAACATAAGGGAAAAGCATTTGATGAAGTATATGGAAATGTTATGGCAGATAATAAATAAACAATTCAATTAGTAATGTTACTTTTTATTTCCCTTCAATAGTTCATCAGTAAAATGCTGCCTTGATTTTTGGGCCGAAAATTTTTCAGCATTAAAAGACGCTGAATTCCCTTTTGGTATGCTCAGGCTTTTCCAATTACTATCCGAGACCATTTTGGCAATATAGATGATCTGCCCGATGTGATAGGGATAATGCGCCAGTTGGCGGTTGATGGCCTCCATAACAGTATGTCCCTGGTTGCGGATATAGATGATTTTTTGGAGATCATTTTCGGTTAAAGCCTTTAGGGCATTGAACAGGCATTGCCACCCTTCGGCCCATTTTGCCAGCAGTTCTTCTTTAGTTTGAATATCATTTTCAAATTCGGCATCCCTGTTTCGCCATTCCTTCTCGCCATCGGTGGTCATCAAATCGGTCCACCGGGAAAGCATATTGCCCCAAAGGTGTTTTACTATGATAGCAATGCTGTTGCTTTCATTATTATACTGCCAAAATAGTTTTTCAGCAGGCAGTTGTTCCATGGCCTTTTCGCCAAGCAATTTGTAATATTCAAACTGCTTGATAGCACTTTCCACGTAATCTTTTTCCATAATTTTTGAGTTCCTGCTGATCTTTCACAACAGGAACTCAAATTTAGGTCTTACCGGATTGATTTCCAATAAGATAATTTACTATGCTACTACTAATTGCTCCTGTTTTCTCCAGAAATAATAGAGTACAAACAGAACTATCAGCATAATAACCGGAGGTAATAGTATCGCTATACTATCACCTACGAATACCTTTGAAACAAAAGCTCCAATGAAGCTAAACGCAAAACCGGCGAAAGCCCATTCTTTGATGTTTTGAAATTTGGTTTGCAACAAGGCTATTGCCCCCAAAAGTTTGAGGACACTTAAAAAAGTCATCAGGTATAAAGGATATCCCAGGTGCTGCAAGCCTTCAACACCGGCTTTAGCTTTTGTCAAGCCGCCTACAGCATCGCCAATAGCGGATAAACAAAACAGGATGATCAGCACCCAATAAACTATTTTGATGGTTTTAGGTTTCATGACTAAGGGTTTTTGATGTTTATTTAGCCGGATTCGGATCATAATTTACCATCCACCTGATGCCGAATTTATCAGTAAACATTCCAAAATAAGCGCCCCAGAATGCTTTCTCAAAGGGCACTTCCACTTTTCCTCCTGCCGAGAGTCCATTAAAGAACCGGACGCCTTCTTCTTCACTTTCCGGGGTAATGGCCAAACTAATATTATTGCCTTCCTTCAGGATTTGGCCTTGTGATTCCAGCATATCAGTTCCCATCAAAATCACCCCATTTCCTACAGGCAGGGCAATATGCATGATTTTCTCCCGATCGCCTGGCTGCATTTTATCACCGCCCGGCGCATCTTTGAAGCGCATCAGACCAATGAATTCAGTGCCAAACACTGATTTGTAAAAATTGAAAACTTCCTCGGTATTGTCCTGAAAGTTTAAATAAGGATTGATCGTTGCCATTTTATTGATTTTTAATTGTTTAAGTTATCGTTTATAAATGTTTATCAAAAATTTAGCGCGTTATATTTGGATTATCATGATATTTATTTTTTAAATGGTTTATAATATTTTTTAATTGTTGCGTATGTCTGCGTGTATGATAGGATGAGAACGATATCCATTCCAAGCGAGTAAGCGCCCCCAGCATCGGCATCTCAAACCCGGTACAGGTGGCGCTGAGGTCTTCAGCAATAGCTACGGTTTTTATCCCGTCAAGCGCTGCCCTGAGTGATGCAGCGAGTGCTGATTTATCCTTAGGGTCATCTGAGGGAATAATAAAATCCGGCGACTTCATTTTAATATCCATATTTAAAAAAATATCACCCAATTGTTTCACATGCTCATCCGGTTTTCTTTCCGTATGCTTTACCGGCCCGGTGATATTTTGCAGCGCCCCTGATAATGATTTCAGCACATGCTCAGCAACCTGGCCTCCTGTCCAGCTTCCTTCAAAAGGAACAATATTGATATTTTCCTGTTCAAACAGATCAAGCGCGTTCAACAACTCATTTTTTGTGTTGGTTATTTTATTAGAAAGAGCGTTTTTCATATTTATTTGGTTTATCTGAATTGATGATGCAAATTAGTGTCAATAAATCGGTTATAAAATGCGTAAATCCGACAATATGAAGGGTTAATTGCGACAAAAATTTTACCTAATTTTTTCCACTGTTTAAAATGACTTGGTTTTAAAGGGAACATTTTATTCAGATCAATGTGCGCTCGCATGGTATTCCCTTTATAACTTGCCTTTTCTAAAAGCAACGTTTCCCAAAAGTCGATCATTAGGGGAATATGGGTATCCCGGTTAAAAAATAATGTTTCCTAGAAAATAACTTCGAGTAGATCATCATTCATTACTTTACGATAAAAATTCTCCACAAGCAACCTGATATCCTCCCTGGTTTCTATCTCTTTTTTCATGATATAATGGTAATAAATTTTAACGGCTTTGTCAGACAAATGCATCAACCCGAATGCAGGCAAATTAACAGATATAGAATTCCTACAACAAAAAATGACAGCTTACGTAGAAGTTCGATAATAATAACAACACTAAACAATCACTATTAAAACCTGATTATTAGAACTTTAATGGGTAATTCAAATAATCTGATCATATCTGTAACACGGATGGCCCCCAGGTATTTTTGCACTATCATTTTACTGGTAGTGTCTGCGTGTTTATTTGCACAAAGTCAGCAGTTGCATTTCGATCACCTCGGAACAGCAAATGGCCTTTCAGAACTTAATCCCAATTGCATCATTCAGGATAGTCGTGGGTTTATCTGGATTGGTACAGCCGATGGATTGAACCGGTACGACGGGTACAAATTCAAAATATTCAGAAATGATGTAAAGGATACTACAAGTATTGGAAATAATTACATTCAGGATATTATTGAAGATGGCGACGGTAATATATGGATAGCCACTATAGGAGGCGGTTTAAATAAATTCGATAGAAATACTAATCGCTTTCACCGTTACCTGCATAATGAAAAGGACAACAATAGCATTTCAAGTAATTTTGTAAGTAAGATAACCCTTGACCGGTCGGGAAAATTATGGGTTGCTACACAAAAAAATGGCCTGAACCTGTTTAACCCGGAAACAGGAAAGAGCATACATTACCTAAATAATAATGATCCAAAAAGCATTAGCGATAATGAGATCATGACGGTTTATAAGGACCATAATGGCAATATCTGGATAGGCACAGTTAATAGCGGCCTCAGTTTATTTGACCGAAAAAACAACAATTTCATCAATTTTAAACATCTTCCGAGTGTAAACTCGTCAATTTCCGGCAATAAGATTACAGCCATTTTTGAAGACAGCGAACGCCGCCTGTGGATAGGTACACAGGAAGCCGGGCTTAATCTTTTTAACAGCAATACAGGCAAATTCACGCATTTTGTGAATGATCCGCATAACAGTAATTCATTGGTGCATAACAGTGTCCAAAGCATCGCCGAAGATGATGATCATAATTTATGGATTGGAACGGAAAATGGAGGCTTAAGTGTCTATAACCCTTCATGGGAACATTTTTTAAGTTTTTACCATGATGATGTGGATAACAGTACTTTAACCAGCAATTCAATAGATGTAATACTAAGGGACAGAAACGGCAATATGTGGCTTGGTACTTTTGGGGGCGGTATTAATCTGTATAAGAAAAACAAAAGCGACTTTTCACACTACAAACACAATTCGTTACCTAATAGTCTTTCCAATGATTTTGTGCTTAGTCTGTTTGAGGATAAGGACTATAATATATGGATCGGTACTGACGGAGGAGGCTTAAATCTGTTTAACCTTAAGTTGGGTAAGTTTACAGTATACAAGCACAAGGCTTCTGACAAAAATAGCATATCGGGCGATAACATACTGGATATTAAGCAAGACGATCAAAAAAATCTATGGATAGGCACATGGGGCAACGGCGTTAACGTAATGAACCCGCTAACAAGGACATTCAAGTCTTTTAAACATAACCCGACTGACGCTGGTAGTTTGAGCGGAAATAATATATATGCCATAGCTCAAACACCGGATAAAAAGATATGGTTGGGTTCGTTTGGTGATGGCCTTAACCTTTATCGGCCGAAATCAAATAGTTTTGTCCATTACAAAACCGATGAAAAAGACCCGGCAAGTATTGGCAGCGACAGGATAAATTCACTTTTAAGCGATAGCAAAGGAAACTTATGGATAGGTACAGACGATGCCGGTTTAAACTTTTTCGATACTAAAACAAACTCATTCATCCGTTTTCCGCATGATGATAAAAGAAACAGCATTAGCAACAATACGATTTTCGACCTGCTTGAGGATCACCAGGGCAATATATGGATTTGCACGTTGGGCGGACTTGATCGTTTCGACCCGGTAACCCGTCATTTTACGATTTTTAAAACCAAGGATGGTTTGCCCAATGATTATGTGCAGGCCATATTGGAGGATGACAAGGGGCAGTTATGGATAAGTACCAATAATGGGATATCAAAATATGATCCTAAAACAAATAAATTTAAAAACTTCACAACCGAAGATGGTTTACAGGCAGATGAATTTAAGCAGCATTCGGCACTTAAGAGCAATACAGGGGCTTTTTATCTTGGCGGGGTAAATGGGTTTAATTCGTTTTTCCCTAACCAGGTATTCGAGACGCCTTATAACCCGCCACTTGTTTTTACAAATTTCCAGGTATTCAATAAAACGGCAGAAGTCGCAAAAAACAGTAGTGATCCTTCGCCTTTAAAGCAGGATATTTCTGAAACAAAATCCATTAAGCTATCATATGATCAATCGGTTATATCATTCGAATACGCTTCGCTGGATTATTTATCACCTACTAAAAAGAGGTATGCGTATATTTTGGAAAGATTTGATAAAGGCTGGAATTATGTAGGCGATAAAAATTTAGCTGTTTATACTAATATCCCTCCGGGTAAATACACATTTAAGGTTAAAAGCCAGAATAGTGCCGGGAAATGGGCACCTCAAATTCTAAGTTTAGAGGTTACTATTGTACCGCCGTTTTGGCTTACATGGTGGTTCAAATTGCTTATGGCCATTTTTGTGGCGGCTTGTATTTATGCGGTATACAACTATCGCCTGCGCAGTATTATTAAGCAAAAAGCAAAACTGGAGCGCGAGATAAAAGAGCGCACTGAACAGGTAATGCGCCAATCGGAAGAATTGCAGGTGCAATCTGAAGATTTGCAGGCATTGAATGAGGAGCTGCAGGCCCAGTCAGAGGAATTACAGTCTGTCAATGAAGAATTACTTTCCCAATCAGACGAGTTGCAGGCGCTGAATGAAGAATTGCAGGCGCAATCAGAAGAATTACAGGATCAAAAAAACCAGGAATACCAGGCCCGCCAGGAAGCCGATAAAGCCAACCAGGCTAAAAGTATTTTCCTGGCCACCATGAGTCATGAGATAAGGACGCCGATGAATGGCGTTATTGGTATGGCTTCGCTGCTTTCAGAAACAAAACTAAACGATGAACAGCGGGAGTACACCGAAACCATTATCAATTGCGGCGACAGCCTGATGAGTGTGATCAATGATATACTGGATTTCTCAAAAATAGAATCCGGTAAAATGGATATTGAGGAAGAGGATTTTGATCTTCGCCAAAGTATTGAAGAGATAATGGATATGTTCTCGCAAAAAGCTGCCGAACAACATCTTGACCTGATCTACCAGATCGACTTTAACCTGCCGCGTTATGTGATAGGTGATAGCCTTCGCCTTAAACAGGTGATCATCAACCTGATCAACAATGCCATAAAATTTACATCAAAAGGGGAGGTGTTTATAAAAGTATTTTTGTCGCAAGCTGTTTCAAATGACGAATTCGAGATCGGGTTTAGCGTAAGGGATACGGGCATAGGCATACCAGAGGAAAAGCTTTCAAGCTTGTTCAAAGCATTTTCACAAGTTGATTCATCTACCACACGCAAATATGGCGGTTCGGGATTAGGACTGATCATCAGCGAGCGCCTGGTTAAACTGATGGGCGGCAATGTGTGGGTTGAAAGTAAGCTTGGCGAGGGATCGGCTTTTAATTTTACTATCCAGGCCAAAGCAAGTCACAAAGTGACTACTGAAACACCATTATTGCCGGGTGTTGCAAATATCGCTGGTAAAAAAGTGCTGATAGTTGATGATAATAAAACCAACCTCGTTATTTTAAGATCCCAGTTAGAGCACTGGAAACTGGGGACTGTTACCTGCTCATCGGCCCATCAGGCTTTAGAGATATTGTCTGAAGATAAAAGTTTCAACCTCGTAATTTCTGACATGGAAATGCCTGATATGGACGGTGCCGGTTTAGCCAGGGCTATTAAAGATATGCCAAACTCTGTACCGGTCATTATATTGAGTTCAATCGGCGATACAAGTCGTAAAAAATATCAAGGACTTTTCTCGGCCATACTTATCAAACCGGTAAAGCAGAACCAGTTATTGAAGAGTATATATGCCGAATTGGGTGACCGGAAGGAAATTGTGCAGATAGAAGAGAAAAAAAGTAAAGTGCTAAACGTGGACTTTGCCGGGCAACATCCCATGAATATTTTAATAGCCGAAGATAATCCCGTTAATCAAATGCTGATCCAGCGTATATTGGTTAAACTGGGGTACCAAACCAATATGGCGCAAAATGGGCTTGAAGTATTACAGATGTTATCCGAAAAACCCTATGATGTGATATTGATGGATGTGCAAATGCCTGGAATGGATGGGTTTGAAGCTACAAAAAATATACGCGAACAGGATATTGACCAGCCTTATATTGTTGCGATGACAGCTAACGCCCTTACGAAAGACCGCGAGATATGCCTGAGCCAGGGTATGGATAATTATGTCTCCAAGCCTATGAAACTGGATATCCTGGTTTCTGTTTTAATGGATGCATACACTATTAAAAAAGGCTCTGTTATGCTTTAGATTATACTCTGATCCTTGTAAAAATTAATATATTTTTTGAGACCAATATTCACCTGAATATAGTTTTATCCCAATAATTGATTAAAAAAAGTGTATATCAAGCTATTGATATGCACTTTTTTATTTTAAAAGCCTTGACAAAAGCTTTACTTTGGACATCAATAAACCTAATTCGCTGTTAAGCCGGATATTCTAATGAGAAAGATTTTTACGTTTTTAATGTGCCTTGCTATGCTGCATGTTGCCATTGCCCAGGATAATAAACTAATAAAAGCAAGCATGGACAAGGTGCGGCTTGAATTTATGCTTGATGCCGGGGGAAAACCGCTGTATTCGGTTTATTATGGTGAAAAACCGGTTATCAAACCTTCAGTTATGGGTTTTACTCTGGCTGATGATATCCTTTTTGATAAAAATTTTGAGATAACAGGTTCGGAGCAAACATCAGTTAATGAAACCTGGAAACCGGTTTGGGGCGAAGTAAGCAGTATCCGAAACCATTACCAGCAGGTAACCATTCATCTGAAACAAAAAAATAGTCCTGGCAGATTAATGAATATCATTTTCAGGGTATTTGAGGATGGAGTTGGGTTTCGCTACGAGTTTCCAAAGCAATCTAACTTAAAATACTTTATAGTTTCAAATGAACTGACCGGCTTTAACATGGCCGGCGATCACAAAACCTTTTGGATACCTGGCGATTATGATACCAATGAATATCAATATACTACATCTAAAATAAGCGAGATCGATAACCGGCAGATGGTTGCATCTTCCACCGATATTGCAGTGAGGGTAGCACCAGACCCATATGCAGTGCAAACACCGCTGATGATGAAAACTGCTGATGGTTTATATATTAATATACATGAAGCAGCCCTGACGAATTTCCCTGCCATGCAACTGCATGTGGATAGAAACACCTACCAGCTTACCGCCAGTTTGGTACCCGATGCAGTAGGTAATAAAGCCTATGCGCATGCACCATTTAAATCGCCGTGGCGCACAATAATTATAAGTAATAAGGCTACGGATATACTGTCTTCAAAAATGATCCTGAATCTGAACGAACCATCAAAAATTGAAGAAACATCATGGATAAAGCCCATGAAATTTGTGGGCGTTTGGTGGGAAATGCAAACAGGAAGAAGTACATGGAACTACTCAAATGATGAAGATACGTTTTCAGCAGATGGCAAGTTAATACCCAATGGTACGCATGGCGGTAACACAGCCAATGTGAAACGTTATATCGATTTTGCTGCAGCAAATGGCCTACAGGGCGTTTTGGTAGAGGGCTGGAATGTGGGTTGGGAAAGCTGGTTTGGCAATTGGAAAGAGCATGTATTTAACTTTGTAACACCATATCCTGATTTTGATGTGAAGGAATTGAGCCAATATGCGGCATCAAAAGGTGTGCATATGATCATGCATAATGAAACATCGGGATCAGCTACAGATTACGAGCGCCAGATGGATACTGCTTATCGTTTTATGAATAAGTATGGTTATACTTCAGTAAAAACCGGGTATGTAGGCAAAATTATTCCCCGCGGCGAACATCACGACGGGCAATGGATGGTTGAACATTACGTCCGCGTAGCGCAAAAGGCAGCGGATCATCACGTGATGCTTGATGCACACGAACCTGTAAGGCCTACAGGATTGCAGCGCACTTATCCAAACTGGATGGCTTGTGAAGCAGGCAGGGGTAATGAATATAATGCCTTCAGCAATGGCAGTAAACCCGAACATGAGACCATTATGCCTTTTACCCGTTTAATAGGGGGCCCTATGGATTATACCCCCGGACTATTTAAACTAAAAGGATATACAAACGTACCGGGCAGGCAGGTACATTCTACATTGGCCAAACAACTGGCTTTATACATTACGATGTACAGCCCGCTGCAAATGGCTGCTGATTTACCCGAAAACTATGAAAAGCATATGGACGCTTTTCAATTTATAAAAGATGTGGCTGTTGATTGGGATGATACAAAAATACTGGAGGCTGAACCAGGTGATTATATCACCATAGCGCGCAAAGCAAAGGGCTCATCCAATTGGTTTATCGGCGCCATTACCGACGAGAACCGGCGCAATGCTTATTTACCTTTAAACTTTTTAGATAAAGATAAAAAATATGTAGCCACCATTTATGCAGATGCGGATGACGCCGATTACCAATCAAACCCTGAAGCATACCAGATCAAAAAATACCTGGTGGATGCCAACACAAAACTGAACCTGAAATTAGCCACTGGAGGCGGTGCAGCAGTAAGTATAAAACTGGTAGCTGCTGAAGATAAAGGAATAAAATTCTATAAATAAGCGGTTATTGGTATTGAAAATTATATTAAGGATCAAATTCAAAGTTAATTTATTTGATACGATCTCCCGGGTTTCGAATTTGTGATCATCGCCGCTCTAAATTCATTGTTGCGTGTCAACAACCAGCACTACTTTACCATTCAACCCTCCGGCTGAGACCAGATCTTGTGCC
>FTJA01000791.1_pt2 | contig 11188 bp, 11 predicted proteins | sample 1689021 | NCBI WGS metagenome assembly FTJA01 (sample SAMEA3914874, study PRJEB12502) | metagenome | biome: forest; material: soil | place: Canada | collected 2011-07-03 | depth 0.3 m | reverse complement strand
ATAGCAAGGTATTACAAAGCAGGTTACAGAATGAAGGTTATTTTCAGTCGCAGGTTAGTGGCGATACCATCAGCAAAAAGAAAATAGCTAAAGCTATATATACGGTTGAGCCAGGCCCCAATTATACCATACGCAAAATAATTTTCCCAACGGGTAAAGGCGATCCTGATACCGCAATAGCAGGTACCGCTAAACAAACGCTGCTTATAGCCGGCAATAACTATAATCTGGATGTGATAAAAAATGAGCGGATAAGAATAGATGCCCGTTTAAAAGAACAAGGTTTCTATTATTTCTCGCCCGATAACCTGATCATGCGTGCGGACAGTACGATCGCCAATCACCGGGTTGATATTTATATTAAAGTGAAAGATGAAACGCCATACCAGGCCCGTCGGATATATAAAATTAGCAATATCTATCTTTATCCTCATTATACTTTAAAAGACACTTCGCTTAAGCTCGATTCAGCGGTCAAATACCGCTGGTACAATGTGATCGACCCCCAAAATACAGTGCGCCCATTTGTATTTAAAAATAGCGTGTTGCTGCAACCGGGTGAAGTTTATAACCGTGCCGATCATAATAACTCGTTGAACCGCTTTATTAACCTGGGGCCATTTAAATTTGTAAAAAACCGTTTTGAAAATGTTTCAGTGGATTCGTCTAAACTGAATGTATTTTACTTTTTAACACAGTATCCAAAGAAATCATTACAGCTTGATGTGCTTGAACGTACCACCTCAGCCAATTACGCCGGTACGCAGGTCAACCTGAACTGGAAGAACCGTAACACTTTTAAAGGTGCTGAGGCATTAACAATAACCTTATTCGGAAGCAGGGATTTACAATTCTCGGGACAAAACAATGGGTATAATGTTTACCAGTTAGGCAGCCAGGGTACACTTTCATGGCCGAGGTTTATCAGTCCGTGGAATTTTAAGCAAGATAATGCATTTATTCCCCGTACTAATTTAACGGTAGGATATACACTGGTCAACCGTTCAAAACTTTATACCTTAAACTCCTATAGTGGTTCATTCGGATATGAATGGAAAGAAAATATTCATGTGACCCACGACTTAAATTTGATCAATGTTACGCGGATTGACACAGCACATGTATCGCAACTATATAAAGATAGTATTTTGCATACGCGCAATCCGACTTTAGCGCATGTAATTGACAATCAGTTTATATTCGGACCAAGCTATGCTTATACCTATACCAATACCACGGAGAGCTATAAAACGAATACCATATATTATAATGGCAAAGTCACTCTATCGGGTAATATTTATGGTTTGCTTACCGGGGCAGATACTTTAGGCGGTAAAGTGAGCAAACTATTTGGCGTACCATTTAATCAGTTTGTAAAGGTCGAGAACGAGTTCAGGTTTTACCATAAGACAGGCCCTAATAGCTCTATTGCCAGCCGAATTATCGTTGGTGTCGGTTTACCCTATGGTAACTCAACAATATTGCCCTATAGCCAGCAATTCTTTATTGGAGGCACTAACAGTCTACGTGGTTTCAGGGCGAGGTCCATTGGGCCCGGCACCTATTCACCAGGACAAGATATTACAGGAGGTAGTGGTTTTTTACCTGACGAATCAGGTGACATTAAGATTGAAGGTAATATTGAATACCGGCCAAAACTTTTCAGTATTGTGTATGGAGCACTTTTTGTTGACGCAGGCAACATTTGGGATTTAAGACCACATGCCGGTTTACCGGGCGGGACATTTGGCAAAAACTTTTTGAACCAACTGGCTGTGGATTGGGGATTTGGACTAAGATTCGATTTGACCGTTCTAGTACTTCGAACTGATATTGGATTCCCCGTACGTGCTCCTTATCCACCAGGTCAGCCATACAAGTTCAAAACCCAAAATCCAGTATTTAATCTCGCTATAGGTTATCCGTTTTAATTATCGAATTACTGATTTAAATGATAGTGATTAAAGTGTATTATTGCCCTGATGAGGATAACTATTCCGCTCCAAATAATCGACCTGCATGATGATGGTTTTCATCCTTTGGTGGATGTTACTGTTTATGGTAAGCCCTTTATCCTGGTTCTGGATACTGGAGCTTCAAAAACGGCATTTGATCATACTACACTTTTGAAGGCCGGCGATAATGCATCCATAAAATCAAGCGACAGGCTATCAACTGGTTTAGGGACAAATACGATGACCTCATCGACCGCGATCATCCATGATATGCATATTGGCGAATTACTTGTTCCAGAATTCGAAGTAGCAGTTTTGGATCTTTCCAGCATCAACATTGCTTACCGGCAGTTGAATCACCCGGAAGTTTTAGGTGTACTTGGTGGCGATATATTGATGAAATATAAGGCAGTGATTGATTATGGAAAAAAGGTGCTCAGATTAAAAATATAATCAACATTGCAAAATTAAAAAGGCCCCGCTTAAGTTTAAGTTAAGCAGAGCCCTTAAACCTTTTAGTAAATACTGTTAGATATCTATTCTCGCGTATTTTGCATTCTTTTCAATAAACTCCCGTCGTGGTGCAACTTCATCACCCATCAGCATCGAGAAAGTGTGGTCACATTCCGCTGCATTTTCAATACCTGCCTTGCGCAGTGTACGGGTTTCCGGGTTCATGGTGGTTTCCCATAATTGATCGGCATTCATCTCGCCCAAACCTTTATAGCGTTGCACATGTACGCTATCTTCCTTACCGCCACCTTTAAGGCGTTGTATGGCTGCATCACGCTGCACATCGTTCCAGCAATATTCCATTTCTTTGCCCTTTTTAACCTGGTATAACGGTGGTGTAGCAATATATACATAGCCAAATTCCACCAATTCCTTCATATAACGGAAGAAGAAGGTTAGGATCAGTGTAGTAATGTGCGATCCGTCCACATCAGCATCGGTCATGATAACTATCTTGTGATAGCGCAGTTTTGTAATATTAAGTTCCTTGTCGTCCTCTGCTGTGCCTATGCTTACCCCCAGTGCGGTAAACATATTTTTTATTTCCTCATTCTCATATATTTTATGTTCCATCGCTTTTTCCACGTTCAGTATTTTACCTCTTAATGGTAAAATAGCCTGGTACTCGCGGTTACGCCCCTGTTTGGCCGTACCTCCCGCAGAGTCACCTTCGACCAGGAATAACTCGCAAAGCGATGGATCACTGTTGGCACAATCAGCCAGTTTACCCGGCAATCCCGATCCGCCCATTACATTCTTACGCTGAACCATTTCGCGGGCCTTACGTGCCGCAGCACGGGCCGTAGCGGCAAGAATCACCTTATTAACGATCATCTTTGCCTCCCGTGGATTCTCTTCCAGGTAGTTCCCCAATATCTCGCCTACAGCCATATCCACCGCCCCCATTACCTCATTGTTTCCTAACTTGGTTTTGGTTTGTCCTTCAAATTGTGGTTCCGCTACCTTAACTGAAATAACAGCGGTTAGCCCCTCACGAAAGTCATCACCTGTGATTTCCACTTTCATGTTTTTAAGCAGCCCCGATTTATCAGCATAAGCTTTCAGGGTACGGGTCAATCCCCTGCGGAAACCGGCTACGTGCGTGCCACCTTCAATGGTATTGATGTTATTTACGTACGAATGCACATTTTCTGTGTAGGTATCATTATACTGTAATGCCAGTTCAACGGGTATACCCTGTTTAGTACCATCCACATATATTGGTTCCGGAATGATAGATGCACGGGTTCCATCCAGGTATTTTACAAACTCACGCAATCCGCCTTCAGAATAAAAATCTTCTGTAATATAAGTTCCGTCCTCATTTGGATAACGTTCGTCAGTTAGCGATAAACGTATACCCTTGTTCAGATAGGCCAATTCGCGCAGGCGGCCTGCCAATGTATCGTATTTATATTCGGTGGTTAAGGTAAAAATCTCCGGATCAGGATGGAAGATTATAGTAGTACCTCTTTTTTGGGAGTCACCAATAGTTTTTACATCAAATAGTGGCTTCCCTTTTTCGTATTCCTGAGTCCATATTTTATCTTCGCGGTAAACCAAAGCAGTTAAATGGGTCGACAATGCATTTACGCAACTTACACCCACACCATGCAGCCCCCCCGATACTTTATAAGTATCCTTATCAAACTTGCCACCGGCGTGCAATACGGTCATTACAATTTCCAAAGCCGACCGCTTTTCTTTTGTAGTAATACCGGTAGGTATACCCCGGCCGTTATCTTCTACTTTAATTCCGTTATCCTTTAAAATGGTTACCTTAATATTATCGCAATAACCAGCTAAGGCCTCATCTATTGAGTTATCAACTACTTCATAAACCAGGTGATGCAAGCCTTTGGCGCCGGTATCGCCTATATACATCGAAGGGCGCTTACGCACCGCTTCTAAACCTTCTAAAACCTGTATGTTATCTGCTGAATAATTGGATTTGTCTTTGTTTTCTTCGCTCATATTTGTGTGTACCAATAGCCCTTTCTAACCAGGGAATTTTATGCACAAAAATACGCATTTTACTGCACATGTCACGCATTTTGTGGATAAATAGATGCCTGAATTCCGGATGTTTAAATGTGTAAAGATGCAGATGTGCAAATACAGTGGATAGAGGCATAAATACCTTTCGTTTTTTTCATTATCCTGCATTTCTGAAGGCAAAAATATCAAATGCGAAGTAAATTAAAACTTCCTACACCCGGGGAACAAGGCCTCATATATCCGCATATTTACAAATTTACTCGTCCATGCATCTGCGCACTTGCACATCTGGATATTTACGCAACCAAGGATTAGGATACTTGTGATGAAAGTTTATCTTTGTCAAAATTTTTTAATTTAAGAGAATGAAAACCAGGGCTCCTTTTTTAACGAAACTAACATTAGGTTTATTGGTTGCCGGAAGCTTGGCGGCATGCAACCAAAATAAAACCGGAGATAAATCAACAACATCCGCTACTGCAACTGCGGTCACCGGCGGGATAGTATTTGTTAACCAGGATACATTATTATCTAAATACGAGTATTTTAAAGATATGACCAAAAGGCTCGAGGATAAAAACAAATCTGCTACAAGTGATGTGGACTCAAGGCGCCAGGCCCTGCAGCGTGAAGTAGCCGACTACCAAAAAAGCGCCGGCACGCTAAGCGCCGATCAGCGGTCAACAACCGAACAACGCCTTCAACGCGAAGGCCAGGAATTTCAGAGTTATCAGCAAAATGCTGCTGCCCAATTCCAGAGTGAACAGGCGGGTGAACAGCAAAAATTGTATGAAAAAGTTGCCGGTATAGTTAAGGATTACGCTAAAGAAAAAGGTTATAAAATGGTTTTAACCTTTCAAAAGGGAAATACTAACCTATGGTATGGCGATCCGGGCGTTGATGTTACATCGGACGTGGTAAAAAGACTGAATGATGCTTATTCAAAAGAAAAGAAATGATCTTAGCGCGGATGTATCTATCAGGTACGTCTATTAAATCTTATAATCAGGCCCTGGTTTTTAAAGCCGGGGTTTTTTAATTTAGAGGGAGATATGGAAATGCAGGAACATGAAAAATTTATGCGTATGGCCATCGAGTTGTCCGCGCATAATGTAAAACAAGCAGCTGGCGGTCCGTTTGGCGCAGTAATTGTTAAAGACGGTATGGTTGTTGCCCGCAGTGCCAACAAAGTAATTCAGCAAAATGACCCTACAGCCCATGCCGAGATATCAGCAATAAGGCTTGCCTGCCAGGAACTGGGCACACACACTTTGGAAGGATGTATAATTTATACCAGTTGCGAACCATGCCCTATGTGCCTTGGTGCTATTTATTGGGCACGCATTGATACGATATATTACGGCAACACCAAGACGGACGCTGCAAGTATCGGATTTGACGATCATTTTATATACCTGGAACTGGAACGCCCCATGCATCAGCGTAAATTACAGATCGTTCAGTTATTGCGCGATGAGGCATTGCCGGTATTCAAACTTTGGGAAAGTTCTGAATCAAAAACGGATTACTGACATTGCCAAAAAGATATACTGATAAATCAGGACGCCTTTAATATCACATTTCAGCTCGCTAAAGCCGCTATCTCTTCTTCATTACCGCTACTGGTGTCCAGGTATTCAAACGGAGAATTCCTGCTGATAAATTCGGGCACGATCTCTTTCATTTTGTTAACCAAGGCATCATCATCCTGTTTTTTATTTAAAGTCAGCAATTCCTCGATATTGGCACTTACCGTGGTATAAGGATAAGTTATTACCTGGGCGATCTTAATTTTAGGGTGATGGGTAGGCATCGTTTGCTCGCCTTCGTTCAGCAATTCTTCATACAGCTTTTCGCCAGGTCTTAAGCCGGTATATACGATCTTAATGTCCTTTTCAGGCTGCAGTCCGGCCAGTTTGATCATCTTCAACGCAAGATCTGTGATTTTAACAGGCTGCCCCATATCAAAGATAAATATCTCACCTCCTGTGCCCATAGTACCTGCTTCCAATACTAATTGTACGGCTTCGGGTATAGTCATAAAATAACGGTTGATTTCGGGATGTGTTACGGTTATTGGGCCGCCTTTCTGTATTTGTGCCCTGAAACGCGGTATAACCGAACCGTTTGAACCTAAAACATTGCCAAAACGGGTAGTAACAAACCGGGTCGACCGAACACCGGGCCTTTTATTGGCAGGGGCATCCTTAAGCGACTGTATATACATTTCTGCAATCCGCTTGGTTGTTCCCATAATATTCGATGGATTAACCGCTTTATCGGTCGAAACCATTACAAATTTCCCGGTACCAAATTCCACCGATAAGTCTGCAATATGTTTTGTACCTAATACATTGGTCAGCACCGCCTCAGAAGGGTTTTCTTCCATCATCGGTACGTGTTTATAAGCTGCAGCATGGAAGACCACCTCAGGACGATAATCAGAAAACAGCTTATGCATACGCTGATAATTTCTAACGTCCCCAATAAATATTTTGGTAGGAACTTGGGGGAATTTCTCTTCAACTTCCAACTTCATATCATGCAAGGGCGATTCTGCCTGGTCGCACAAAATAACCATTGCCGGTTTGTAGCTGAGTACCTGCTGCACGATCTCTGAACCAATAGAACCTGCTGCCCCGGTAACCAAAACGCGCTTTCCATGCAGATCTTCTGAGATCCTGGTATTGTCTATTTTTATAGGTTTACGTTGTAACAGATCTTCAATTTTCAGGTCTTGTATCTGCTGTAAATTAAGTTTGCCGTATATCCATTGATCAGACGGTGGCACGGTAAGTACCTGTATACCTAATGACAAGCATTGTTCCAAAGCTATTTTTTTGGCATGTTCATCCAAATGCCTGTTCATGATGATCAGCTTATCGACATTGTACTTTTCCTTTAATTTTGCAAGCTTATCAATATGATACACTCTTACCTGCTGAATTTCCTTGTCTATTTTTTTACTGCCATCATCAACAAACCCCACTACGGCAAAATTAGTTTTAGCACTGGCTTCAAGTGCTTGCTTAACAAGCACCGCATTGTTATCTGATCCGTAAATCAGCACGACGGTTTTTTGGGCTGTGGTATTATTGCTGAGATAAAAAAATGCACTTTTAACAGTAGTGCGCAGTAAGATTAACAAGGTGCTTGACACTGAAAAATTGATCAACAATACCAGGTTAATCGTAACTAAATCCACGTGAATTATATGTGTTAGCCAAATATTGATAACTAACAGATACAATATACTGGTCAAAAAAGTCGCACTGAAAATACGTAACACATCACGTGTATTTGAATATCGTATAAGGCCGATATGGATGCGCATGGCATACATTACCAAAGCTGCAATTATACTATATAAACCTGTATAAGTAAAAAAATAACTGCGAAGGATATTTGCAAATTCAAATCGCTCAACAATAAAATAAGAAGTGGAAAAAGACCAGGCGACAATAGAAAGATCAGCAAGCATTATCAACCAACGCGGTACGACCCTGGCAAATAGAAGATATTTTTTCATAAGGTAATGTTAGTAGGCGGTATAGATAAAGTTAATATTTTTATATACAAAATTAAAATAAATTTAAATGTATCTTTTTAATTAAAAATAAGTAATTTTTAAACATTGCACAACCCGATAGTGTTTAAGCCAGTTTGTTAAAAGCTTTAGACCTTGTCTCGGGGCAGAAATGCCCAGTATATTTTATACGATATTATTGCACATTTTGTTTCTTCATAAGAATTGGCTTCAACGAGATATATACGATCACTAATGGAATAATGATGATAACAAACAAAGATGGAGTTGTTAAACCTAAACCATTTACGATAGCTAAGATTATCAGCCCCTGCAACAAGGCATAACCAAAAGAAACCCACAAATGAGAACATTTTTGGTCGTTGACCAATATTTGGTAAAAATGGGAACGATGGGCTTTCAATATATTTTGTCTTAATAGCAGGCGGTGAGCTATCGTTATAACAGAATCAATGCCATATACAACCAAAAAAAGGATATACGCCCAATTGTGGGTAACACTTATCAGTTGAACCAATAACATAATGATCCAAAATGCAATAGTCACACTACCTACATCGCCCGCAAAGCACCTGGCTTTATTACGAAAATTAAAATACAGAAATACCCCACTGGCAAGCATTGGCAGCCAAATCATATCCGGTTGAACAAAAGCTGCCTGATGCAAATTAACAAACTGTAGCCCAGCTAATACAACCAAACTATAAGCACCGGTTATGCCGTTGATGCCATCCATAAAATTATACATGTTAATAACACCGATTACCATTATGTAAAGCAAAATACAAACGTAAAATGGCGCACTATGAAAAATGTTTAAGTAGATGAACATAACGGACACAGCTAATAAATGAAATAACAGCCGCAACCTAGTGGAAAGGGTGAATCTGTCATCGAGGAAACTTATGGTGCCGATAATCAATATCCCCGATACCGCCAACCAGTAACCGGGATGCATGATCGCAACACAAACAGCGGCCAAAAGAAAGATCACCCCGCCTCCCCTGATGGTAATACTGATATGCGAGCTGCGCTCGTTTGGATGATCTATTATATTGTAATGATCAGCTATCCGGAAGTATGCAAGGCTTGATATAAAAAACAGGATCGCAAATAAAATATAGATCATTGATAGAAATGTTTGAAAGATTTAAGGTGCACAAATATAAAAATTAAAAGCCTACTATAAAACTTAAATATTCCGCTCAGTCCTTTATTGCATTACGTGATTAATCTTAAAATAATTACAGCTGGTCTGATTTATTTTTTTTATTGAATCAATTCTAATCCTCTTTGTCAAAAAAGCCATCTTTCAAATCATTAATTTCACGCCTGTCCTTCTTTGTAGGACGCCCTGTTCCGCGGTCACGTTTTAGTAATGGCGCCTGAAACATTGATTTAAACCCATGAGTTTGTTCAATAGGAGTTTCATCAACATAAAAGCTTGCAACAGCCTTTGCATCCATTCTGTTTTCCAAAAGGCCCGATACCTTTATTACTTTTCGTTCTATTCCTTTTGAAACCTGGTAAGTTTCACCAATCTTTACCTCATGCGATGGTTTTATGTTTTGTCCGTCAAGCTTTACCCTGCCGGCTTTACACGCTTCGGTTGCCAATGAACGGGTTTTGAATATTCTAATTGCCCATAAGTATTTGTCTATCCTTAATTTTTCTTTTTCAGGCATTGCTATAAAAAATGTTCCTATTACTATTAATGCAAAATAATTATTCAAAGTTATAAACTTCGTTAAGCATCGCTGCAACAATTATTTTCTCCTTTTGATTTACAATTTCCGCATAATAGGTTAATAATGCATAAACAAAAATCCCCTTAAAATCCTTTAATTTGTCAAAAGTTTAATTTACCGATGCAAAATCTAAAAAAGCTGATTGAAGAGGTTTGGGAAGACCGTAACCTGCTAAGCAATCATGAATACACTACTGCTATTGAAAGTGTCATACAAGGCCTTGACAAAGGCGAATTAAGGGTAGCTGAACCTATAGGCAACCGCTGGCATACGCACGACTGGATAAAAAAAGCCGTGATCCTTTATTTTCCTATCCGGCAAATGGAGGAAATTAAAGTAGGCCCTTTTGTTTTTCATGATAAAATGAGACTCAAAACCGATTATAAGAAAACCGGTGTACGTGTGGTTCCGCATGCTATTGCGCGTTATGGTGCATATTTGGCAAAAGGAGTGATCATGATGCCATCATACGTAAATATCGGCGCTTATGTGGACGAAGGTACAATGGTTGATACCTGGGCCACCGTTGGTTCATGTGCACAGATAGGTAAACATTGCCATTTAAGTGGCGGGGTTGGTATCGGGGGCGTGCTTGAACCTGTACAAGCTTCACCGGTTATCATTGAAGACAATTGTTTCCTGGGATCAAGAGCGATAGTAGTAGAGGGTGTTCATTTAGAAAAAGAGGTAGTTTTAGGTGCCAATGTGGTGCTTACCGCATCCACTAAAATTATTGACGTTACTAAAGAAGACCGGACGGAGTATAAAGGTTTTGTGCCTGAACGCTCAGTGGTGATTCCCGGCTCGTATACCAAAACATTCCCTGCAGGCGATTTCCAGGTGCCGTGTGCTTTAATAATTGGCAAGCGTAAGGAATCAACCGATAAAAAAACATCATTAAATGATGCATTAAGGGAGAATAGCGTAGCAGTGTAATTAGATATGAAAATATTGATAAGGCTGCCCAACTGGCTCGGCGATACGGTGATGAGCACGGCCTTCGTTAAAGCGGTTCGGCAGCTTTATCCGCAGGCTAAGATTGATGTTATCATTAAAAAAGAGCTAAGCGCGATAGCGGCCTTCATACCAACCTTAGGCAAAATCTATTCGTTTTCCAAACAGGAAAATAAAGGGTTAAACGGTGTTTACCGGTTTGGGAAAACATTGCGCCCTGAAAAATATGACCTGTTCTTCTGTTTGCCCGATTCACTTTCATCGGCCGTAATGGGCTGGGCAACCGGGGCTAAAAAGCGGGTCGGTTTCGGAAAAGAAGGACGGTTCTTTTTACTAAGCAGCAGTTATAAAAAGCCGGGCAACATTCAGCGTGCAGATGAATATCTATCATTGCTGGAGCAATTTACAGGCAAAAAGATCACCGAAAGATCGGTTAAACTTGAGGTCAAAGGAACTGGCCGGCACGATAACCT
>FTJA01001947.1_pt1 | contig 11826 bp, 10 predicted proteins | sample 1689021 | NCBI WGS metagenome assembly FTJA01 (sample SAMEA3914874, study PRJEB12502) | metagenome | biome: forest; material: soil | place: Canada | collected 2011-07-03 | depth 0.3 m | reverse complement strand
TTATTTTTAGATGTATCTTTACAAATTATAAAAATTCTAAATTTTAAAACGCTCCCCAAGGGGACTCATTATATACCGAATTAAATTATGGGATGTGGAAGTTGCTCATCGGGCGGATGTTCGCCCGCCGGCTGTAAAAGTAATGGTTCGTGCCTTACCAATGGCTGCAGCAAATTAGATGTTTACGACTGGCTGTCAAATATGGATATGCCGGCTAATTATAGGCCTTTCTCTATTATAGAGGTGAAATTTAAGGGTTCGCGAAAGGACTTTTTTATTAATACTGATAGTATTTACCTGGAGGCTGGTGAACTGGTTGTGGTAGAAACCGCAACCGGGGGCTTTGACGTGGGTCATGTGTCAGTAACCGGTGAGTTGGTAAGGATGCAGATGGTAAAGCGTCATGTAAATGAGGTTGATGTTACCAAAAAAATATATCGCAAAGCAACGCCTGCCGACGTAGATAAGTGGAAAGCAGCGAAAGAACTGGAATGGGAAACCATGCACACGACTCGTAAACTGGCTTTAGAGCTGGGCTTATCTATGAAAATAAGCGACGTGGATTACCAGGGGGATAAAACAAAAGCTACTTTTTATTATACTGCCGAAGGACGTGTCGATTTTCGCGAACTCATCAAAAAGATGGCCGAAGCCTTCAGAATACGGATCGAGATGCGGCAGATCGGGATGCGGCAGGAAGCCAGCCGTCTTGGCGGTATCGGTTCTTGCGGTCGTGAATTGTGCTGCTCAACCTGGTTAACTGATTTTAAAACAGTTTCCACCTCAGCTGCACGCTATCAGAATCTTTCGTTGAATACATTAAAACTGGCCGGCCAATGCGGCAAGTTAAAATGCTGTTTAAATTACGAGCTGGACACCTATATGGATGCCTTAAAGTATATTCCGGATAATGTGAATGTACTAAAGACCGAAAAAGGCGATGCCCGTTTACAAAAAACAGATATCTTTAAAAAACTGATGTGGTTTAGCTATCCCAGAGAAGATAACTGGATACCGCTTGAGATTGACCGTGTAAAAGAAATTCAGCAACAGAATAAAGAGGGTATAATTCCTGCTGATTTGGGCGAAACTATTGATATAGAAAGCAAACCGGTAAAAGTATTGGATTATGAGAATGTGGTTGGACAGGATAGCCTTACCCGGCTTGATGAGCGCAACCGCAATAAAAAGAAAAACAAAAATCGTAATAAAAATCAGGGTAATAAACCACCACAGGGTGTAGTTATACAACAGGCAGCAACAGAGAATAAACCAACAGAAGCGACCAAAAGCAATGGCCCCAATAACAAGAACCGCAACAACCGCCGTTTCAAGCCAAACCGGAATAACGGGAACGACCAGAATAAAGGGAATGAAAGCGGCTCATAAGCTATTTTCTACGGTGTTACCGGCATTGGTAATGCTTTTTTTGAGTGGTTGCACTGATCCCAACGCGATAGTTGATCAGAACGCACCGATCGATAATCATAACTGGTCATATGCCAACCGGATCAAAAATCCGGTTAAAATTGATGATGCTTCTATTCCTTATAACCTGTATATCAATTTGCGTGTAACCGGCGAATACAAATACTCTAATATTTTTGTGCTGATAAGGCGTAACGGCCCCAAACTAAAAGGCGTAACCCGCTATGAGGTTAAGCTGGCCAACCCTGATGGACAATGGTTAGGTCAGGGATCGGGCAATTTATACAGTTACCAGGTGCCCATTCTTACCAATTTTAAATTTCCCGAAAAAGGAACCTACACGTTTGAAATAGAACAAAACATGCGCGACAATCCCCTACACGAAGTAAATGATGTAGGGTTGAGGGTGGAAAAGGCGAAGTAACTATAACAAGCTCACTGCTTACATTTAACCCCTTAGAACGAAAAGGGGTACTAATTTTTAACTTTATGTAATCATAATTAAAATAAGAATTATTATGTATTCAGAAGCCAGAAAAATACATTTAATTGAAGAGGTGCTGAAAGTTAAAAGCGATGCTGTTTTACTTCAAATTGAAACTATTTTGAATAGTTATAATAGTAAAGTCGAGAAGAAACCCAGCATTTACGATTTCCTGGGTATTATTTCAAAAAATGAAGCAGCTGAAATGAATCGGGCCATGTTGGCATTAACAGGGTTATCAATAAAAAATTAACAGGGTTATCAATAAAAATAAGCCTTTAAACAAACTCACCGCATTTTTAGAAATGTGTACCATATTAGACGTTGATCAAACAACAGCTCAATTTTTTGGTGGGATTACTGCGGCTTTATACAAAAAAGGTAAACCTATGCCCACAAATGATATATGGATTGCTGCAACCGTCAAACAGCATAATCTAAAGTTAATTTCGCGTCATAAGCATTTTGCTGAAGTTGGCGATATTCTCTTAGAAAGTTGGTAATTTTCATCTCCAATTCCTTTCTCAAGCAAAATTTCCTACCTTCGTTTTGCTAATATTTTTATCAAAATGAGTTCGGTTATTCTTATAGTTTCTATCGTTATCCTGTTAATTGCTGTGTTGCTTTTTTTGAAAAAGCCAAAGAGTGCCGATGGTATATCCGGGGAGGATATGCTCCGCCTGCGTGAAGAAAACAACCGGCTGCAAATCACGCTGGCAAAAGCCGAAGAAAGAGCTGCTGGGCTGGCACTCGAAAGGGATAAAGCTGATAAATTATTACAAGACGAACGTATAAGGTATGATAGTGCCATAACTATTCTGAACCAGGAGCTGCTCAATGAGAAAAACCGCATGGCAAAAGCCGAAGAGGCCTTTAATGCGCAACGGGAGCGGCTAACGGAGCAGGAGAAGTCGATACAGGAAATACAACAAAAATTTCAGCTCGAATTTCAAAATATCGCAAGTAAACTGCTGGAAGAAAAGTCACAAAAGTTTGTTGAGACGAACAAGACCAACCTGGATATCCTGTTAAATCCATTGAAAGAAAATATTAAAGCTTTTGAGGAAAAGGTAGACAAAGTATATAATATGGAAGCTGCCGAGCGGAACACGCTTAAAGGGGTGATATCGCAGTTGATGGAATTGAATAAGCAGATCAGTAACGAAGCCCAAAACCTGACCAAAGCCTTAAAAGGAGACAACAAGAAACAAGGCAATTGGGGTGAGGTTATCTTAGAGCGTGTATTAGAACGATCCGGCCTGGTTAAAGATCGCGAATATCGCTTGCAAGCCAGCCTGGTATCGGCCGACGGCAGCCGCTTACAGCCCGATGTTATTATTGATCTGCCTGATGATAAGCACCTGATCATTGACTCCAAGGTATCCCTGGTTGCCTATGAGCGGTTGGTTAATGCTGAAAGCGAGGAAGAACGCAAATTGTATTCAAAAGCTCATGTGGAGTCTATAAGAGGCCATGTGAATGGTTTATCTGCAAAAAACTATCACGACCTGTACCAAATTAACTCACCTGACTTTGTATTGCTTTTTGTTCCGATAGAATCATCCTTCAGCTTCGCAGTACAGTTGGATGCCGAATTGTTTAGCGATGCCTGGGAAAAGCGTGTCGTGATCGTAAGCCCATCTACCTTGCTGGCTACCTTGCGTACCATATCCAGTATATGGAAACAAGAGCGCCAAAATCGCAACGTGCTTGAAATTGCCCGCTTAAGCGGTGCCATGTATGATAAATTTGTGGGTTTTGTGGGCGATATGGAAAGTATCGGCAAAAATATTAAACAAAGCCAGTCCGCCTATGACAATGCTATAAACAAACTAACAGAAGGCAACGGTAATCTGACCAAAACAGCTGAAAAGATAAAAGGCCTGGGCGCAAAAGCTAATAAGCAATTAGACCCGAAATTTATTGACGGTGAAGATTAATATAGCTTAATTTATAGTGCAGCTGTAATTAGACGTAATAAAAGCCGTACCATCCACATTCAACTTATTAGAAGTTACTTTTATTCTCACGTTAAAACTACCATCTTTTGACAAGGGAAAATTATCCTTCATACTATAAACCATTTTGCCGGTTCCTGTGCCGGTAATGCTGATAGCCATCGTTTTGATTTTAAAACTCAGGCTGAAGTTCGGCACCATATCAAAATAGGCTTTACCACCCGATATGCTGACAAGTTTATAGGTAACGCCGCCATTCAATTGAATATTATTATCACCACTTATTGGTATGTTCGTAGGTGCCCCCTGGGTAAAGGTATCACCCGGTTTCAGCGGCCTGTCCGGAAATTGGATCTGCTTCTGAACCATATCCATCATCTGCTGCATTTTCTTTTCGGTGGTATCACTAATTTTCTTTCCTTCGGCTGAATCTATTTTTATTTTTCCATCCTGGGTTATATGCCCCATTATTTTAATGTCTTTCTCGGTCGCCTTTGGTGGGATAGGGACATCCTTGCCATTGGCGTTTATTGTAAGATTGGCTACTTTATAATCCATATTTAATGGAAATGTATTATCAGCACCCAAAGCACCTGTCTTTATATTCCCATTTATACCAATTGCCAGGTTAGCGTTAACCGGTTGTGTTATTCCCTGCGATTTAAGTTTGCTTATCAATGCCGTATCCCCGTTCAGGTTAACATTAAGTTTCATGTTCATATTAACCGATGTCTGATAATTATGATTCGGCAAATATTTAATTTTAAATACTACACCGTTCTGCGCTTTTAACTGGGTTAATGAAATGCACAATAATGCCAATAGACAAAGCTTTCTCATATTTTTAAAATAAAACTAAAGTTATTAAATATATCAGCTTTAAAAGCATTCCATTCCTAAAACAGGGGGAAACGCATTAAAAATAATTTGTTTGGCTGTTAACTTTGTATCGTCCTAAAAAAGTTGCAAAATAGCAAGGTGCTCCATGGGAGCTTCCTGTTTATAGAAACGCCATCATCATCGCACCGTGTTTAATTTTTAGGTTGAAATGATTATTTTAATGCATTGCCTAATCCCAAAAACTCCCCTTCAGTGTGCCGGGGGGAACGCATTCCAACCCTGGGCTTTTAGTGCGTGCATTACACCGGCCTTTGTAACCAGGTTACAGCCTGCTGAAGCTTCGGTTATATGCCCGATAATGGAAATATCCATTTGCAGTTTAATTTTCTCGTAGTCGGCTTGTTTGATGGTAAACAGCAATTCGTAATCCTCACCACCGCTTAACGCACAAACTGTGGGATCAAGATTAAATTCTCTTGCCGTTTCATAGGTCATCGGGTCAAGCGGAATTTTATCTTCATATAAATTACACCCTTTATTACTTTGCTTACAGATATGTAATATTTCTGAGGCCAAACCATCCGAAATATCGATCATCGCTGTAGGTTTAACATCAATATCTTTCAGTAATTCAATAATATCTTTTCTTGCTTCGGGTTTAAGTTGGCGTTCTATGATATAATCTTTCCCTTCCAGGTCAGGCTGAATATTTGGATTTTCAATATAAACCAATTTTTCACGCTCCAGTAATTGCAAACCGGTATACGCACCCCCAAGGTCACCTGATACGCAGATCAGGTCGCCTTCCTCCGCTGTATTACGGTATACAATATCTTTTTCATCAGCATAACCTAAAGCAGTAACACTGATCACCAGGCCCTGGCGTGATGAAGCGGTATCGCCACCCACCAGGTCAATATTATATTTTTCGCAGGCCAGGTATATCCCTTCATACAATTCCTCAACTGCCTCTAACGGAAATTTGCTGGATATCCCGATGGACACAGTTACCTGAGTAGCTATTCCATTCATGGCATAAATATCACTCAAATTTACCTGTACGGCTTTATAACCCAAATGTTTAAGCGGAGTATAGGCAAGGTCAAAATGTATGCCTTCTAATAGCATATCTGTTGATACCAATACTTTTTTCCCGGTAAAATCAAGCACAGCAGCATCATCACCTATCCCTTTTACTGTACTTTCCTGCTTTAATTTAATCTGTTTGGTTAGATGGTCAATTAATCCAAACTCACCCAATGATTCTATATTAGTTCTTTCCTGGTTTTCAAACATCTTTTTTATATAAACCCTCCCCGCGAAGCGGGAAAATTTTTGAACATTACGCTGCCAATGGTTGGATAATGTTTATAATCCTAACCTTGCTGATATTTCCAGCATTCTTTCAATAGGCTTTACAGCTTTTTCAATGATATCTTTCGGAACAGTTACTTCAGGCACTTCATTTTTCATACATAAATAAAGTTTTTCAAGCGTGTTCCTTTTCATGTGCGGACAATCATTGCACGCACAATTATTATTCGGCGGCGCCGGTATAAAAACCTTATCCGGGTTGTCCTTCTGCATTTGGTAAATAATACCCGATTCCGTTGCCACTATAAATTCCTTTTCAGGACTTTTGGTAGCATATTTCAACAAACCCGTTGTGGAACCAATATAATCAGCCATTTTCAATATAACATCCTCACATTCAGGGTGTGCCAGTAATTTAGCATTCGGATAACGTTCCTTTAATTTGGTTATTTTCTCTCTCGAAAATATTTCATGTACCATACAGGCGCCATTCCACAAAACTAAATTCCTTCCTGTTTTCTTAGCTACATAAGCACCAAGGTTTTTATCCGGACCGAATATGATCTTCTGATCCTTCGGTAAACTTTCTACTATCGCCACTGCATTACTTGATGTACAAACAATATCGCTCAATGCCTTCAACTCTGCCGTACAATTCACATAAGTGATTACCAGGTGATCAGGATAGGCTTCTTTAAACTTCCTGAACAAATGGGGCGGACAACTGTCAGCTAATGAGCACCCTGCCTTCAAGTCGGGTAAAAGGACCTTCTTGTTTGGCGATAATATTTTTGCTGTTTCGGCCATAAAATGAACACCGGCAAAAACAATGATATTCGCGTCGGTTTTGGCCGCTTGCTGGGATAATCCCAGGCTGTCGCCAATGTAATCAGCAATATCCTGTATATCGGGTTCCTGGTAATAATGGGCCAAAATGACGGCATTCTTTTCCTTCTTTAATTTTTCAATTTCCTCAAAAAGATCAAGTGTCGGATCTATTTCTTCCTCCACAAATCCTTTCAGATTTATTTCCTCTAAGGTATCCATTTCAACAATTCAATTAATAACAATTAGATTTATATATAAAAAGAAACTATTGTTATTGGTGTGTTAGTTCTGTTTAAAAGTAGTGATACAAACCATATGAAAGATTAGTTTTAACCTTTTATCAACAAACAAGCTTTATATTTTATGATATATTTAATTGATTAAAAGAGATATATAATAATCAATATTTTCTTTTAAAACTTTTTTGTTGATATTTTCCTGACCTGTAAAATGTTAGTTATGACAATAATCTGGCGCAAAAGTAGCGTAAAGATTATTGATATTGCAGGCATAAATTAGAGTTATCAACCTATTAGTTATTTGTTAGTTTTTTACTTACACAAAATTAACATGTTTTAAGCCTCTTGTTAACACAAGTAGTACTTTTACACAATATTATACATCTATATGACGAGGACAGCAGATTTTTTGGTGATAGGTTCGGGTATTGCCGGATTGAGTTTTGCACTTAAGGCTGCAAAGCGTGGTAAGGTACTGATAGTTACGAAATCAAATGAAGATGAATCTAACACTAAGTATGCACAGGGCGGCGTAGCTGTAGTTGTGGATAAAAAAGAAGATTCTTTTGAAAAACACATTGGCGATACTCTAATTGCAGGGGATGACCTATGTGATAAAAAAGTTGTAGAGATCGTTGTACAAGAGGGACCGGAAAGAATTCGCGAAATTATTGATTACGGAACTAATTTTGATAAAACAAATGAGGGGTTTTATGACCTGGCAAAAGAGGGCGGGCACTCCGAATTCAGGGTGCTGCATTATAAAGATATTACCGGCTGGGAAATTGAAAGATCATTATTAGACCAGATCCACCAAAACCCCAACATTACTATTTTAACCCATTATTTTGCTGTAGACCTGATCACGCAGCACCATATGGGAGATTTTGTAGATAAGTCAAGTAATGATATTACCTGTTATGGTGTATATGTTTTAAATACGCTCAACGGGATGGTAGAAAAAATACTATCGAAGGTTACTGTAATGGCCTCTGGCGGGGCAGGACATATTTACTCGATAACTACTAATCCTACGATTGCTACCGGTGATGGAGTTGCAATGGTTTATCGAGCAAAAGGTAAAGTGCGCAATATGGAGTTTATCCAGTTTCATCCAACTGCATTATACAATCCTGGAGAATACCCTTCATTTTTGATATCGGAAGCCATACGTGGTTTTGGAGGTATATTGAAACGTACTAACGGCGAGGAGTTTATGCAGGAATATGATGAACGTAAGTCATTAGCGCCAAGGGATATTGTTGCCAGAGCTATCGACGCTGAGATAAAAAAATCGGGTGAAGATTATGTGTACCTTGATATACGTCACCGCAGTAAAAAGGATATCCTGGCACATTTTCCAAATATCTACGCTAAGTGTTTAGAAATAGGTATTGATATGACTAAGGACATGATACCTGTGGCCCCGGCCTGTCATTATATGTGTGGTGGGGTTATGGTTGATCATTCAGGCAGATCCTCTATAATGCGTTTATATGCCTGCGGCGAATGTTCGTCAACGGGCTTGCATGGTGCTAACCGGTTGGCTTCCAATTCTTTACTTGAAGCATTAGTGTTTGCACACCGTATTTATAAAGATGCTATAGAACAATTTAATACTAATGTTATACCCGATAATATTCCTGACTGGGATGAGTATGGTGTACAATTATCCAACGAAGATATCCTGGTAACACACAATGTGCGCGAAATGCAAAAAATAATGAGCGATTATGTAGGTATTGTTCGTTCTGATTTCAGGCTCGATAGGGCAATGCGCAGGTTAGGCTTGTTATATGAAGAAACCGAAGAATTTTATAAACGAACCAAATTGTCAGTGAAGCTGTGTGAATTACGTAACCTGATACAGGTTTCTTATATTGTGGTGAAGTCAGCCATGATGCGTAAAGAGAGCAGGGGTTTGCATTATACTACTGATTATAAACTCCATGCTGAAGAATTGCATGATACGGTATTTTAATTGGAATGAAAAGAGTTACGAAGTTTTTAAAACTTCGTAACTCTCAGGCTAAAAGAGCGGAAAACGGGATTCGAACCCGCGGCCTTCAGTTTGGGAAACTGATGCTCTACCAGCTGAGCTATTTCCGCTAATTTTGATCAAACATAAAAATTTTATATCAATAATTAAATAACTCAGTAATTCAATAATTAATATATGGCCGTTATACTACCCGTAAAAGATAAAACTCCTGCCTGGGGAAATGATTGTTTTATTGCCGAGAACGCGACGATTGTTGGCGATGTTACTATGGGCGATCACTGCTCAGTTTGGTTCAATGCGGTGATCAGGGGCGATGTGCACTACATCCGCATAGGCAACAACACCAATATACAGGATGGGGCTGTGATACACGCCACTTACCTGCGTGCTGCGACCAATATAGGCAATAACGTATCCATTGGCCATAATGCGCTTGTGCACGGCTGTACGCTGCGGGATCATGTGCTTATAGGCATGGGCGCTATCGTAATGGACCATGCTTTGGTTGAGGAATTTGTTATCATAGGTGCCGGCTCTGTAGTACTGGAAAGTACGGTTTGCGAATCCGGCTATTTATATGCCGGCACACCCGCCAAAAAGATAAAACCGCTAAGCACGGAACAAAAGGAAATGCTAAAGCAATTGCCCCAAAATTACATGATGTATTCCGGTTGGTTTAATAAGTAGTCGGCTCTTTTGGTATATCAATTGGTTCCTCTGCTTCCCAATTTGACCGGAGCATGATCTCCTTGGGATATAGCCATATATTTTCAGGCTGTATTCTCTTTTTTACGTTACCGCTGTCCCATTTTCCGTTTTTGTTATCATCATAGATGACCCTTACTTTGTATTTACCGGCAGGATAGTTTTTATAAACCAGTACCGTACTTTTTCTTGAGTTTGACAGTTAAAGGGTTTAAATATCTGATTACCAATAATTTAAAAAAAAGCAGGCACACTACAGAAGTTTGTAACTTATTGATTATCAAATATATTGAAGGAGAGCCTCTACGGGCATGACAGATGGAAGCATCTTTAGGTTAAGCTTTTGCTGAAGTAGGTTCTCCTGATCCTGAGCGGCTGATCGCAGGTAATACTGTTTACCCTCTTGTTCTACCAGACTTACCTGCATATGGTTTAAAAGTCTTCTTAATCTTCCCTCTGATAAATTTAACCCGGCCTTTTCCAGTTTTAGTAAGGTATGATTTAACAGCGTATAAGAAAGATAGCACAGACATAAGTGACCTTCAATTCTTTTATCTGTCCAGTGGAACATGGGACGGGTTTCCAGGTGCGATTTAAAGGTGCGGAAGGTGTGTTCAATTTTATAAAGTTGTTTATACTGCTCCAGAATTGTAGCTACTCCAAGAGTGGAGTTATTGGTGGCAATAGCTAAAAATCCATCAAAGCCTGCATCCCTGGTTATTTTGTGCTGGTCAAGATCATAGGTGTCATTGCCCTCCTTTTTAAGAAAAAAACGACTGGCCTTCTTCGTGACCAGCCCCGGGCTTTTTAAAAGTTTTTGGGCAGTTATCAGTTTGACATCCCTGTCATAGGCATCTTTTTTTGCCCGCTTGGCAGAAAAAGTTCCTATGATCGTTCGTCCCTGGAAAGCCACCGTACAATATCTAACCAGAACCATCTCGTCATGGGCATCGGTATAACTCCATTCCGCAGTATAATTCTTCAGATCAAGCAAATAACGCTGCACGGTATCAGGCAGCTTCCTGAGCCGTTCACCCACAATAAATTCATAGCCGCCATCCACCGTTACCTCCAGGTTATGCCTGGAGAGCATACCACGGTCGGCAACAACAATGACCTTGTCGATCTGGTATTCTTTTTTCAGGTCTTTTACAGCATGCTCAAATGTATGACCCTCGAAAGTATCTCCTTTAAATACTTTGTAACCGATGGGCTGTTTATCCTTGTCGATCAGCATGCAGAACAGGATCTGGGTTTTACCAATTTTACCGTCTTTGGAAAATCCCTTTTGACGAAGCGCGCCATCAATTTCAACCTCGCTGTCGAAATAAAGTGTCGTCACATCGTAAAACACTACGTCAAGGTGCTGATTGAATAAATCTCTTCCGGTTTGAAAAACCTGTTTCTGGAATACCTTGTTATACTCTGCCAGTTTATCCAGTGTCCGGTAAAGATGTTGTAGACCAATAGTTTTGATGCCTAAATATTCAGACTGATTAATAAAAGAACTTCGCTTACTACAAGGATCCTGTAAGCGCTCTAAAATCATTAACAAGGTGGCATTGCTAATATCAAATTGAAACTTGTGTTTAGTGGTAATCTGACGAAAAATCTTATCCAGGCCGTAATGTGCAAAAGCTGCAAGATAAATCTGATAGTATCCGTAATTATATCTTGCTTTTTCAACTGTGGAAATACCCAAAAGTTCCTTTAAATCACCACCCCCGAGCTCAAAAAGCCGGGAACCGATTCGTTGTAGCTGTTCAGGAGTGTAATCACTAACCTTACCAAGGCTGTAAAGAATGCGGTGACGGCTGACACCACTTTCATCTCGATAGCTTTCAACTATGCGTAAGTATTTGCCGGACTTTTTGTTCTCTACCCTTATAAAAGCCATATAGCAAATTTAAAAGGCAAAAAACACAAATCCAAAAACGTGGCACACTACACTTTTTTAGAAAACAATCGGAAAAACAGCCCGGTGATGCTTTAAACTAACTTTTCTAAATTCCAACTGTCAAAGTCAAG
>FTJA01763222.1_pt1 | contig 12036 bp, 14 predicted proteins | sample 1689021 | NCBI WGS metagenome assembly FTJA01 (sample SAMEA3914874, study PRJEB12502) | metagenome | biome: forest; material: soil | place: Canada | collected 2011-07-03 | depth 0.3 m | reverse complement strand
GGATTTTTATTTTATATATTGCTCATATTATGCCTGGTTTTAAATTATGACCCATGGCCGGCATTAGGATTGTTTATTTTTAGGCTGATATGCCAGATAATTGTATATTACAAGGTGTTCAGAAAATTAGATGGCAAAAATTTAATATGGTATTTGCCCCTTTTTGATCTAATTTATTATGTTTATTTAAATATTTTTGGATTGATTGGAACTTTTATAAAAACTACCCAGTGGAAGTAAACGCAAATTTTACCGAAAACGCAAAAAATGATTTCCATCTTGTCGTAAAAGCACGCGAGGGAAACCAGAAAGCTTATGCCGACCTGATGCACAGGTACAAGGATTCTATTTATTTCATGGCATTAAAAATGGTTAACAATAAGGAAGACGCTATGGACCTTACCGTAGAGACCTTTGCCAAAGCCTTTGAAAAATTGGATAAATACCAACCTGATTATGCCTTCAGTACCTGGCTTTTCCGTGTGGCGACAAACAATTGTATCGATTTTATCCGAAAAAAAAAATTGAATACAATGTCTATTCACGGGATGGTAGATGATGACGGCGAGGAAAAAACGCTGCAAATAAAGGCAGATGTTTTAAACCCCGAAGAAACTTCCATCAAAAAACAGCAAACCCAGGAATTAAAACTACTTATTGAAAGCTTACCGGCCCGTTACCGTAACCTGATCACCCTGCGCTATTTTGATGAGTTATCTTATGAGGAAATAGCCCAGCAGCTTGATTTGCCGTTAGGTACAGTTAAGGCCCAGTTGTTCAGGGCAAGGTACTTGCTTGGCAATATCATTAATCGTTTTAACAGGGATGACATCTGATATCATTTTCAAATATTTCCCCGATCTAACCCCTATACAGCAGCAACAATACAGGCAACTGCCCGACTTATATCATTTTTGGAACAGCCAGATCAACGTAATATCCCGCAAAGATATTGATCTGCTATTTGAGCGGCATGTGCTGCATTCATTAGGGATAGCCAAAGTGATATCCTTTTTGCCCGGCGAAAATGTATTGGATGTAGGCACAGGCGGCGGTTTCCCCGGCATACCACTGGCGATTATGTTCCCTGACACGCAATTTTACCTGGTTGATTCAATTGGTAAAAAAATTAAGGTGGTTAACGAAGTGGCCAAAGCCATCGGATTGAAAAACCTTAAAGCAGAGCATATACGAGCGGAGCAGGTGCCCGGCAGGTTTGATTTTGTAGTTTCAAGGGCAGTAACACAGCTCAAAGATTTTTATCCCTGGATAAAAGATAAATTTAATAAAACATCAAAAAACACACGCCCAAACGGTGTTTTATATTTAAAAGGCGGCGACCTCCAACAGGAGATTACCGAATCGGGCTTAGCCGTACAGCAATTTCATCTCAAAGACTACTTTGAAGAAGAGTTTTTTGATAGCAAGCAGGTCATTTATGTTAAAGGCAAGTAGCCTTTTTGGTGCAAACCTATAATTTATGAGCCAATGGCTATGAATTTGCTGAACATGGAAATGCAGGGTTTTAATCGCTCACCCGGCAAAACCTACGGCGTTAATTGATTTGATAATTTGAAGATGAAAAATGAACAATATCGATAACAGCATTTTCAAATCTTCAAATTATTATATTTTCAAATTGGTATGGTCTTTTGGTGAGCTAAACCAGATCAATTTGCCCATATTATAGCTAATTAGCTTCCATTCATCAACGTCAAAGGTGATCAAAGCGGCAGCTCCCGGTGAAACCTCCCGGGACTCATCGGTAAGATAATTAAGCAACTGGCCTATCCCAGGGTTATGACCAACCAAGCCGATAAAATTATGATCGTCAGGAAATTGATTAACGATATCCAGCAATGTTTGCTGACCTGCATCATATATCCTTACATCTTCTGCAGGTTTGGGCAATTCAAGATGCTCCGCAAATATATCTGAGGTAGCCAATGTGCGTAATGCCGGACTGGTTACAAGCATTTGCGGAATGATCGCTTCACTGTTCAGCCTTTCGGCCATTAGAATCGCATCTTCAGTACCTGAATGTTTTAACGGTCTTTCAAAATCAGTATAGTCAGCATCATGAACTGCCTTGGCATGACGTATCAGTAACAGCTTCTTCATAAATTTATGGTGTTAATCCGATTGTACATTATTCACGAAGTTAATAACAACATCTTCGGGAATATTGTTCATACATTTAAAATGTCCGAGTGGACATTTTTCAAGACCGAATTTAGAACATGGTCTGCATGGCAAATCAATGCCGATCACTTCAGCATCCTTCACCATATATGGTTGTACACCCAACAGTTCAGGTGCGGTGCCACCCCATATAGAAGCTATAGGCTTATCAAAAGCTTCGGCTATGTGTGTTAACCCGGTATCAAAACCTATTACACTTGCCGCCTTTGAAATGAGGTACACTGATTCATCAAGTGAGGTGCTGCCGCAGGCATTATAGACATTCATACCCACTGAATCAGCAATTTCACGACCATTAACTTTAACATCCTCGCCACCCAGCAAAACAACCGGCTGATTAATTTGCCGGCATATACTAATGATCTTTTTATTGGGCATTCGTTTGGTAAAATGTGTGGCGCCAATGACAAATGCTACATAACTTTCCTGGTGCGATGCAGGTAATAATTTTTTAAGATCATGCTCGGTTTTGATGTAATAATCTATTGGTTTCCCATCGTTTTTCACGCCCAAAAACTTTACAGTTTTTAAGTAACGTTCAACCAAATGAACAGGAGGAACCAGCTTTAAATTAAATTTTAAACTCAGCCACTTACGCAAACGTTGCTTTTTGAAAGTAGATGACTTAATGCCTGTTTTTAGTTTGATCAGGGAAGTGCGCAGATTATTATGCAGATCAATGATGTAATCGTAATTTTCTGACTTGATTTCTTCAACAGTTTCTGATAAGGTTGGTTTTAGCAGCAGCAGGTGGTCAACGTAGGGGTTATTATCATATATATACTTGAAAGCCGGCTTTGTTAAAAAGTGTACTTCAGCATCCGGCAATTGTTTTTTAAGGCAACGCACTACCGGTGTAGTGTAAATAATGTCGCCCATAGAGCTAAAACGGATAACCAGTATCTTCATCTTATTTACAGATCAGGTGATCTGGTTCCTTATTTTTTGAATAATAGAAGTGGAGGAATAGCCCTCAATAAAGTTAATGGTTTTCACTTCGCCTCCGTTTGCAATAACTTCTTTGGCGCCTACAATATTTTCGACCGAATAATCCGCTCCCTTCACTAAAATATCAGGCACTAAAGCGGTTATCAAATTTATTGGGGTATCCTCATCAAAAACCACTATAGCATCCACAAAAAATAAGGCAGCCAGCAAAGCCGCCCGACTGTTCTGATCATTAACCGGGCGGTCATCGCCTTTTATTCTTTTTACCGAACTATCAGAATTTAAACCGATAACCAATTTGTCGCCCAATTCAGCGGCTTTGGCCATATAGGTAATGTGCCCGATATGTAACAGATCAAAAACGCCATTGGTGAAAACTACCTTTTTACCCTCATTTTTCCAGGCGGATATTGAAGCCTGAAGCTTAGGCAGATCACTTATTTTGCTCAATAGCGTTTTTTCTATGTTGCTTCTCATGGTATAATCTTCTTTAGATTTACGGAGTCTTTAAGAATCGTAAATCTGTTTTAAGCTAAAATTCGTTATCAACTGCTTTACACAGGATATGGCCAATCAAAATGTGCATTTCCTGTATGCGGGCAGTTATATCGGACGGTATTACTATGTTAAGATCACATAGTCCATTCATTTTGCCGCCATTTCTGCCGGATAAGCCCAATGTTTTGCAATTAACTTTCTTTGCTGATTCGAATGCTTTTAATATTCCCTCGCTGTTCCCGCTGGTTGAAATCCCAATAAACAGATCGCCAGGTTGGGCCAAAGCCTCTAACTGCCGCGAAAATACAAACTCATACCCATAATCATTGGCAATGGCTGTAATAGCTGAGGTATCCGTTGTTAAAGCTATACCAGGCAATGCCTTACGTTCTTTGACAAAACGGCCGCTCAATTCGGCGGCAATATGCTGGGCATCGGCGGCACTACCGCCATTCCCTGCTAATAAAACCTTATTGCCATTTTTTATGGCAGTAGTGATCATTTCGCAAGCCGCCTGAATATCACCAGTAAGCGAATCTATCACTTTTTGTATGATATGCTGATGATCATAAAGTTCTTCGATAACAAGTTTAGTCATTGGTCAATAGTCGTTAGTCACTCGTCCTGATTCAGACAGTGATATCATTAATAATTTCATCAATAGTAGTTGTGGCACTGCCAACGCGCCTTATTACAATTGCAGCTGCATGATTAGCCAGTTCGCAAGCTTCTTCTATACTCAAACCGGATGCGATAAAGTAGGCGATGGTTGCTAAAACGGTATCACCAGCGCCGGTCACATCAAATACGGCAGTAGCCTTTACCGGTAGTAATTTATAAGTAATCTCATCCAGGATGATTATACCCTCTTCAGATAAAGTGACGATAAGATACTCAACGCCTGTTTGTTTTAAAATTGCTTTGGCCGCTTTTTGCAGATCTTCAAGCGTTTTTATCTTTTCGGTTTTGGCAGCCTCAGCCAGTTCCTTTCTATTCGGTTTGATGATAAAGGCGCCTTTATATTTTTCGTAATTCAGCCCTTTCGGGTCAATAATTACTTTCTTTTGCTTCAAATTTGCCAGCTTAATAAGCCGCTGTGTTAATTCATCTGAAAATAATCCTTTACCATAATCAGAGAAAAGTACGATGTCAGCCTCATTAATATAGTGATCTAACTTGCTCACCATTTCGTCTTCCAGCAAGCTGTGAAGAGGTTCGGTAACTTCCCTGTCAACCCTAACTAATTGATGGCTGCCGGCTACTACCCGGGTTTTAACAGTCGTTGGCCTTTGCGTGTCTTTTAAAATGGCATCCGTAGCAATACCCTCGCCTGTTAATATTTCGATCAGGCGGGCGCCAAAAGCATCATCGCCAATTACACCGCCTAAAGTAACCTTTGCGCCTAAAGCAACCAGGTTTTGGGCAACATTAGCCGCCCCGCCAAGTGTGGTCGATTCATTTTTTACATTTACTATCGGCACAGGGGCCTCCGGCGAAAGCCTCGTTGCATCGCCCCAAATATAATGGTCAATCATCAGGTCGCCAATGACAAGGATGGCAGGTGGTTGTTGCGATTGTTGTATGGAACGTACTTTGTCTCTTAGTATCATTTTTAATTTCAGATGTCAGTATTTGATTTCGAATTTCATAGATCGGATAAGTAAAAATAAATCCGAAACGGCCTTGTTGAACACCATTGATCCCGCTAGCCGTCGGGACAAACAATAGTGAAAAATTGAAAATTCGAAATAACCTATTTGCCTGCTCTTTTTGATTCGAACACTTTTTTAATTTCATCAAGCGAAAACGCGTTTAAGCACGCCTCCTTATATAACCCACCTTTTCGCGCGGCTAATATACCATAATGCATATCTAAAAAGCCCTCATTTCTGTGTGCATCAGGATTAACCGATAGTTTAACACCCTTATCCAGTGCATATTGGTGCCAGCGCCAGTCAAGATCGAGCCTTAATGGATTGGCGTTAACTTCTATTATCACATTATTTGCTGCACAGGCGTCAATCACTTTTTTGTAATTAAAATCATAACCTTTACGGCTCAGCAACAGCCTTCCGCTTGGATGGCCAAGTATAGTAGTGTAAGGGTTTTCAATAGCCTTGATCAAACGGGCAGTGGCCTTGTCCTTATCCATTTTCAGGTTAGTATGCACCGAGGCAACAATAAAATCAAATTTTTTCAGAATCTCCTCCGGATAATCCAGCGCACCATCATTTAATATATCTGACTCGATCCCTTTAAATATGTGGAAGCCGGTGATCTTTTTATTCAGATGGTCAATTTCTTCATGCTGCTGTAAAACTCGTTCTATACTTAATCCCTTTGCATAAAATGCACTTTTACTGTGATCACATATGCCCAGGTATTCCAACTTCAGTTGATCACAGCAATATAATGCCATTTCCTCGAGTGTATTTACACCATCGCTCCAGGTACTGTGATTATGAAGTGTTCCTTTAAGATCATGATAAGTGATGAGTTGGGGCAAAGTATTGTTGGCAGCATTTTTAATAAAAGTATCTCCTTCGCGCAGTTCCGGCGGCATCCATGCAAGGCCGGCCTTCATATAGACCATGTCTTCGCTTTCGGGCTCTTCAATATTGTCAGCTATACGCGCCAATACAGCTTGTACATGATCTTCGCTGCCTGTTTGCATAAACAGTTCATTATAAAAAAATTTGGTTGCAACAACTGTAATATCAACCGGCAGGCCATTGGGCGTTTTGCCGGTTATATGATCCTTATTAACAGTTATATTCTGCAAGATATCAGATTCAGCTATAGCATCAATGCCTATTTGGCTATTGAGTGTGCCTACAAGGAAGGTAAGCTTGGTAATTATTTCGGAGCAACGGCGATACTCCCCTGTTATTTTTACATAAGCATCCGGGAATATGCCTTTTATCTGTTGGTACAACTCATTGGCAACAGGCTCAACCTGGGCATACAGGAATTTACCATTGCTTGCTATTTTGAATTCAATAGCCCTGCGAATCTCTTCCTGTGTTTTTAAACCGAAACCTTTGGCTTCTACCAGGCGGTTCTCGTTACAGGCATAATAAAGTTCACCTATATTTTCAATTCCCAGATCGTGCCATATAATGGCTATTTTTTTTGGGCCTATCCCTTTAATACCAAGCATTTCAACCACACCTTCAGGTGTAGCAGCCAATAGGTCTTTTAATTCTGTTATGGTACCTGTCTCCAGCAGTTCAGCTATTTTGGTTGCGGTGCTTTTTCCAATACCATCAATTTTTTCGAGCTCGGCCAAACTTTTACCAGCCGCAGGGTAGGGCAGTTTATCCACCTTAAAGGCAGCATTTACCAGCGACTTTATTTTAAATGGATTCTCATCATGGAGTTCCATTAGTTGCGATAGCAGTCTGAGCGTACGGGCTATTGGTTTGTTTTGCATGGATTTGAGCCTGTAAAAATACAAAAGTACCTGTAATGGGAGGATGTTTTGTTCGATGTTATTTTATATAAGCGATTTTAATTTCAGTATTTGAAATAAAATTTCAAATACTGAAACATTATATTTGTAATATGGTAATTATTTCGAAGGCAATTATTCGTGAATTTACCGCGATACATGCTGATTCGGAAGGACCTTTGAATAATTGGTATGAGCTAATGGCTAATGCTGACTGGAAAAATGATGTTTTATTTTTGAAAGCACTCTATCGGAAATTGCACTTAGATCCGAAAGTTATTTTAGATTACGTTTGAAATAAGTTCATCTATGAGTTCATAGATACTTTTACCATGAACTACCAATCATGAACCATTTAGCTATTTTATCACAATATCATAAGGCATTCTGGCCTGCGGGGTGTGCATCATTTCGGTAACGCCTTTAATTTGCTCGTAATATCGGTAATTATCGCCCAATTCAGATTTTACAAAGTGGGTTTTCATCTCGGTGCTTAAGCTTGAACCAAATTTGTTAAAGAAACTTTTTTGTTCGGGATAAGCTACCAGTTTATAATTTTTAATATTCGCCTTTCTTGCAGCGGATTTTATAGCATCATTAATATTTCCTAAACGGTCCACCAGCCCGATTTTTACTGCCTGGGTGCCTGTCCAAACGCGGCCCTGCCCAATACTGTTAACATAAGCCTGTGTTTTGTGACGTCCTTTGGCAACTGCTTTAGTAAACTCATCATAACCACGGTTAACGGTGTTTTGTAAAATAGCTTTTTCTTCAGGTGATAATGGCCTGCTGATATTGCCCAGGTCAGCATATTTACCGGTTTTTACGCCGTCAAAGGTAATGCCCAGTTTGTCATTAAATAGTTTTTGCAGGTTAGGAATGACAGCGAATATACCTATGGAACCGGTAATTGTGTTTGGTTCGGCAATGATTGAATCTGCCGCACAGGAAATATAATATCCGCCGGAGGCAGCCAAATCCCCCATTGACACAATAATCGGTTTTACCTTTTTGGTAAGCATCACTTCGCGCCAGATCACATCTGATGCCAGCGAACTGCCACCCGGCGAGTTAACACGGAGAACGACCGCTTTTATTTTATCATCCAGCCTTACCTTGCGTAAAGCAGCAGATATTTTTTCAGAACCAATACTATTGTCGTCACCATCACCGCCACCAATCTCGCCCGATGCATAAACAATAGCAATCCGGTTTTTTGAGTCTTTTTTGTTGTCTCCATCTTTAGCATCACTATTGGTATAGTCACTAAGATCAACATTGTGCAGATCTGATTTAACTGCGATATCTGTTCTTTCTTTTAATTCATCCAAAACCTCATCCTTATACTTTAATCCGTCAACCAGTTTATATTTTAAGGCGTCTTCGGGAAATTGAATGCTTAAATTATTTGCCAGATTAAACAGCGAATCTTTATTTATTTTACGGCTATTGCTGATACCGGTTAAATAGAAATCGTACAGCGAACCAAGATATGAGTTCACCTGCATCCTGTTGGCATCACTCATTTTGGTGAGTATAAGTGGTTCAACAGCGCTTTTATAGGTTCCTACTTTAATTATTTGAGCCTCAATACCCAATTTATCAAGGGCGCCCTTTAAAAAAGTAATTTGCGAACTGAACCCCCTGAAATCAAACATGCCTTTGGGGTTAATATAAACTTTATCAGCTACGGATGCCAGGTAATAAAAGCTCTGGGTATAAACTTCGGAGTAGGCGATGATGAATTTCCCCGATTTCTTAAAATCGATAAGGGCGTTGCGTATTTCTTCGGTAGTGGCCTGGCCCGAAAGCATATAGCTTTGATCAAGGAAAATGCCTTTTATATTGTTATCGGTCCTTGCCTTTTTTATATTTGCCAGTATATCATTCAAACCGATAGATCTATCACCATCGATGCCTAAAAAACCTAATCCTGATAGCGGATTATTTGGCGTCCGTTCGGGTATAGAATTATTAAAAGCAATGTGAAGCACTGAATTTGAATCAACATCAATGTGTTTATCACTGCTTGCTGCCACCACTAACCCAACAATTATTAAAACCCCTATACAGCTTATAATGATGACTCCCACCATCGTGGCGAGAACAAATTTGAAAAATTGTTTCATTAAATATTATAAATCTTTTATCTATGCAAACTTAGCAATTCAATACGGATAATATTAAGAGCTTTGTCCATAATATTTGTTACAACAATGATCGATGTTTTTTTATTATTAGGCAGCAATTTAGGCAACAGGCAATTGTTTTTGCAAAAAGCTGCAGAACATATTGAAGCTGGTATTGCGCCGATCCTAAAGAGGTCGTCTATATACGAAACCCAGTCATGGGGTAAAACGGATGCCCCCAACTATTTAAACCAGGTAATACAGTTAAAAACTGAATTATCGCCGCAGGTTGTACTTCAAAAAATATTGAATGTCGAAAATGTTTTAGGAAGGAAAAGGGAAGAAAAATGGGGCTCACGCACTATTGACATCGATATTCTATTTTATGGCTCAGATATTATTGCTGATCCGGGACTTAATATACCACATCCTGAATTGCATCACCGCATGTTTACTTTAGCGCCATTAAGCGAAATTGCACCGGATCTTATTCATCCGGTACTCAATAAAAGTATTTCTCATATTAAAAGTGAACTTAAAAATAACTTGATCGTAAAAAAATTATAATTTTGAATTTCATACAAACATTATTTATAGCCTGAGTATGCCTGATAGCCCCTCCACTCCAGATCTTGATCTTTCATTCTTGCACGAAATTGCCGATGGCAGTAATGAGTTTGTTGTAGAATCCATTGATATGCTTCTAAAACAAGCGCCTGAATCTTTACAGAGTATAGATAACTCAATAAAAACGCAGGATTGGGTTACAGCAGCGGGAGCCGCTCATAAATTAAAACCTTCAATGGGTTTTTTTGGGATGCTGATCTCACAGCAACTGCTGCAGGAAGTGGAATTACTTTGCAAGGCAGGCGGAGAAGAGCCCGTGGAAATATCAGCTAAGTTTAATCAGGCAAAGGAAATTATCGAAAATAATTTAAAATCGCTTGTCCGTATCAAGGCCGAAAAAGAAGCCGAACTTTAAACCTTCTGAATTTTAAAGCTATAGCTTTCCATTATAAGGTTAGCCAGCAGGTCTTTGCAGGCTTGTTCAACTTTTGCATTTGCTGCTTCTTCAGTGTCGGCTTCAATTTCGAGTGAAATATGCTTGCCGATACGTACATTATGTATTTCGGTCAGTCCAAGATTTTTCATACTTCCGGTCACAGCTTTTCCCTGTGGGTCAAGTATTTCTTTTTTTGGCATTACGTCTATTTCAGCTTGAAACTTTGTCATTAGAAAATTTGAATTGAATGATGGATAAAGTGATATACATTACGATGATCACCGGAACAGCGGCAAATTTAAAAAATAGTATCAATATTGCCGAAAACAGCAATAATAAATAGCGATAAATGTTTTTATTGAAATCGCTGTTCTTGAATTTCAGCGACATCATTGGTATTTCAGCCACTAAAAGCATACACATCACCACTACAAAAGCAGCCAGACCATATGGATTTAAAATATACTGCGTAAAACTCGGGTAATGCGCCAGGATGAACGGCAGGGATGCGATCAGGATTGCATTTGCGGGTGTTGGTAAGCCTATAAAGCTTTCGGCCTGCCTTGTGTCATTATTAAATTTAGCCAGTCTTAATGCAGAAAAAACAGAAATTAAAAAAGCGATGAAATTTAACCAGGAACTTACTTTTGGAATTTGATGAGCCTGCAAAAAAAGCTCATACATAATGGCGGAGGGTAAAAATCCAAAACTTACCATATCGGCAAGCGAATCAAGATCTTTCCCTATACCCGAGAAGGATTGCAACACGCGTGATGCAAAGCCGTCAAAAAAATCAAAAATGGCAGCTAAGAACAGGGCGTAAGCGGCAAAGATCAGGTTTTCCTGGAAAGCAAATACGATCCCGATGCAGCCGCTAAACAGATTAGCACAAGTTATCGCATTCGGGACATGTTTGCTTACGCGCTTCTTCATTTTAAGGGTGAAGGTATGCATGGTTTATTAAGTAGTTATGAAGTTACAAGTAATATTATAACTTCATAACTACAAAAATATTAAGAATTCATTGAGATCAGGAATTCTTCGTTAGTTTTTGTGCCTCTTATCTGGCTTTGCAAAAATTCCATTGCTTCCTGCGAATTCATATCCGCTAAATGATTACGTAATATCCATACGCGCTGTAAAGTATCACGGTCAAGCAACAGGTCATCGCGGCGTGTACTTGATGCAGTTATATCTATAGCCGGGAATATACGTTTATTGGATAATTTACGGTCAAGCTGTAATTCCATATTACCGGTACCTTTAAATTCTTCGAAAATTACTTCGTCCATTTTTGAGCCGGTTTCTGTTAAGGCAGTAGCTATGATAGTTAATGAACCACCATCTTCAATATTACGCGCGGCACCAAAAAAGCGCTTAGGTTTGTGCAGCGCATTGGCATCAACACCGCCCGATAATATTTTACCCGATGCAGGTGCAACTGTATTATAAGCACGCGCCAAACGGGTGATGGAGTCCAGCAATATCACCACATCGTGACCGCACTCTACCATTCGCTTAGCTTTTTCTAAAACAATGTTGGCAATTTTAACATGGCGTTCGGCTGGCTCGTCAAAAGTAGATGATACTACTTCGGCCCGAACGCTGCGGGCCATATCGGTTACCTCTTCAGGGCGCTCATCAATCAACAAAATGATCAGGTAAACCTCAGGGTGATTTTTGGCGATGGCATTTGCCACATCCTTCAGCAACATGGTTTTACCCGTTTTAGGTTGGGCCACAATTAACCCACGCTGTCCTTTACCAATAGGAGAGAAGAGGTCCATGATGCGGGTTGAATAATT
>FTJA01000084.1_pt2 | contig 12177 bp, 14 predicted proteins | sample 1689021 | NCBI WGS metagenome assembly FTJA01 (sample SAMEA3914874, study PRJEB12502) | metagenome | biome: forest; material: soil | place: Canada | collected 2011-07-03 | depth 0.3 m | reverse complement strand
TATACCAATGCCAATACAACGATAAGCAACAGGTACGTTGATTTCTTACCCATAGCACAATGTTTAGTATAACATTATATATGTTAATCCGCCTCTGTTTCCTGCAGATACATCTCGTCAATAGCAGTGGCGTATTTCTTCTCGATTACTTTGCGTTTGGCTTTCATGGTAGGGGTGATCTCGCCTTCGTCCATGCTAAATGGATTGCGTTTTACCTTAAAGCTTTTGATCCTCTCAAATTTAGCTAATTCATTTGATAAACGTTTAATATCCTGTGCAATCCAGTCTACTATTTCTTTATCCTCAATAAAGAGATTGGGCTTGTTAAAAAATTCATCGCTTAAATTGAATGTTTCCTGTAAGGCTTCCCGCGAAGGTACAATAATGGCAGTGATGTATTCACGTTTATCGCCCACCAAAAATACCTGCTCTATTCTCGGGCTTTTTAAATAAGTATTTTCAACCGGAGTCGGATATACGTTTTTGCCATAAGCGTTCACCAGCATATTTTTGAGGCGGTCGGTAATTTGCAGGTTGCCTTTATAAAAACGGCCAATATCACCCGTATGGAACCAGCCCTCCGGGTCAATAACGGTAGCCGTTTCTTCGGGTTTGTCCCAGTAGCCTTTCATTACGCAATGCCCGCGCACAATGATCTCGCCTTCTTCTGATTGAAAATCTTCCTTAAATGTATTGTGTGTCTGTATCGTGTATATCTCCTTAGTGTCCACATTTTGTATTGCTACTTCAATGCGTGGAATGATGCGCCCAACTGTTCCGTAAATCACCCGATCGTTTTCGGTAACGGCCATTACGGGTGAGGTCTCCGTTAACCCAAAGCCTTCTAATACTTTTATGCCCAGGTCACCAAAAAATTCGCCTATGTTTTTTGGCAAAGCGCCGCCTCCGGATATCAGGAACTTTAAGCGTCCACCTGTTTTTTCTTTTATTTTACTGAAAACCAATTTATCAGCTATTTTTTGTTGACTACGCAGCAACAATCCCGGCTTTTTTCCTTCTTCGTGTATAAGACGGTATTTGCGGCCGATACCCAACGCCCAAAGAAAGATCCTGGTTTTCGCGCCCCCGGCAGATGTGCCATTTTTCATAGCCTTATCATATATACGCTCCAGCAAACGCGGAACGCAATTCATTATGGTAGGTCTTACCTCTGCCATGTTTTTTGCCAGCAGGTCCAAACTTTGGGCAAATGCCATGGTACATCCTTGGTGAAGGCAAATATGATAAGTCGCTGTACGTTCAAAAACGTGCGATAACGGTAAAAAGGATAGGAATTTGTCCGTTTTTTCCAATACCGGGATCTGTTCCAGGCTGGCTCGAACATTTTCGGTTAGATTATAGTGTGTCAGCATTACCCCTTTAGGGATACCCGTAGTGCCGGAGGTATAGATTAAACAGGAAAGATCAGATGGCAGTATAGCCTCGCGGGCACTATTTATAGCATGCCGGTACTTTTCAACCATGTTTTTGCCTTCGGCGACCAATTCGCTAAAACCAATCACACCGGCATTTAAATTGATCTTTTCGGTATGCTTTTCAAAATCATCAAATGCGGGAATAATACGCAGCAATGCAGGGCAATTATTGGCAATTTTAACAATCTTCCGCAGCAGAAACGGATTGCCTGCCAGTATGGTTTTCGCCCCTGAATCATTTAATATGTATTCTATTTCGCTTTCGGAAAGGGTAGGATATATAGAGGTATTAACAGCGCCTATTTGTTGCAGGGCCTGGTCGTAATAAACGTAATCAGGGCCGTTTTCCATAATGAGGGACAAACGATCGCCCTTCATAATACCAATATCCAAAAACCAGGCTGAAATAGCATCTGCTTTTTCAATGGCCTGTTTATAAGATACTTCTACCCACTCATCCTTTACTTTGTGTACCAGAAAAGTATGGGTATCAGGGTGAATATTGGTTATGATATTACGTATCAGGCTCGGTACGGTCGCTCGCTCAGTTACAGAGTTCATTCAGAATAATCAGATTTATAAATTGATTTCACCGATAAATATATAATGATTACACCGATTATAAAAATCATTATACCGATCTTATTTAGTAAAACCGGTGTAATCAAAATCAAATTGGTGCAATCACCTAATATTATACAGAGAAACTCTCACCACAACCACAGGTACGGGTTGCATTAGGGTTATGGAAGTTAAAACCTTTTCCGTTCAGACCGTCAGAAAAATCAAGTTCAGTTCCGGCAAGGTAAAGGAACGACTTCATATCTAAAGCCAAACGGATACCTTTGTCTTCGAAAAACTGGTCACCTTTTTTTATCTCGTTATCAAAATCGAGATTGTACGATAAGCCTGAACATCCGCCCCCCTGCACCGAAACGCGAAGGAAATAAGAACCATCAAGGTTCGAATCCTGCATCAGGCGATCTATCTTGCTTTTTGCTTTATCCGTTATAGTTACCATTATCAGTCGTAAGTTTTGCGTTTTAAGTCTTGAGTTAGAAATCAAAACTTAAAACGCATTAATTCTGCATGTGCCAAGTCAAAGTCAAAAGAACTTCGGGCTTAAAACTCAGGACTTAAATTAATGATGTACTTTTTCGCTTGCAATTGCCTCCAAGCCGTTTTTTACGCGAAAATCATTAATTGCTGCTTTGATCGCATCTTCTGCTAAAACCGAGCAGTGAATTTTTACCGGCGGCAAAGCCAATTCTTCAACAATGTCCATGTTGTCAATTTTCATGGCATCATCTATAGTTTTGCCTTTAAGCCATTCGGTAGCCAATGATGAAGAAGCAATAGCCGAACCGCAGCCAAATGTTTTAAATTTAGCATCAGTAATGATATTGTTGTCATCAACCTGAATCTGCAGGCGCATTACGTCGCCGCACTCAGGTGCACCAACCAAACCAGTTCCAACCTTGCTGCTGCTTTTATCTAAAGTACCAACATTGCGTGGATTGGTATAGTGATCAATTACTTTATCTGAATAAGCCATGTCTTAATTTGTTAATTTGTCAATTTGAAGATTTGAAAATGATCTCAAATCAGTTTATAATATTATAATATATGCAACAATTTTCAAATCTTCAAATTGTCACATCATTTAATTAATTTAATGTTCTGCCCACTCAATCGAATCCAGGTCGATGCCTTCTTTAAACATTTCCCACAGCGGAGAAAGGTCACGCAAATGAGTAACCGATTTTTTAGTTACTTCAATCGCATAATCCACCTCTTCTTCGGTCGTGAAACGGCCTAATCCAAAGCGGATAGACGAATGTGCCAGGTCATCTGATAAACCTAAGCTTTTTAATACATAAGAGGGTTCCAGTGAAGCAGATGTACAAGCTGAACCTGATGATACCGCCAGATCCTTCATAGCCATCATCAGCCCTTCACCTTCTACGTATTTGAATGATATATTGGCTACATGAGGCAAACGGTGTTCTACATTGCCGTTCACGTAGCTTTCTTCCAGTTCTAAAAGCGAGGTTTGAAGTTTATCGCGCAGTGCAGATAAACGTTTGGTTTCACTTTCCATTTCTTGCATGCATAATTCGCAAGCCTTGCCAAAACCAACAATACCCGGCACGTTCAATGTCCCCGAACGCATACCTCGTTCATGACCGCCACCGTCCATCTGGGCGGTAACTTTAACTCTTGGTCCTTTACGGCGTACATATAATGCACCAACCCCTTTAGGGCCATATATTTTGTGTGCTGTAAAAGCTAATAAGTCAATTCCATCAGCAATTACATCTACAGGGATCTTACCAACAGCCTGTGTTGCATCTGTCATAAATAAAGCGCCATATTTGTGCGCAATAGCGGCAATTTCTCTTATAGGTTGTATTACACCGATCTCATTATTACCGTACATAATGGATACCAGGATGGTTTCACTGGTCATGGCAGCTTCAAGTTCCTGCAGGTTAATTAAACCATCTGCCTGTACAGCCAAATACGTAACCCTGGCGCCCAGTTTTTCAACGTGCTTACAGGTATCAAGTACAGCTTTATGTTCGGTAGTAGTTGTAATAATGTGATTACCTTTATCCTTATACATCTCAAACACACCTTTGATGGCCAGGTTATCAGCTTCAGTAGCACCGGATGTAAAGATGATTTCTTTCTCGCTTGCACCAATTATTTTTGCCACCTGCTCGCGTGCATAATCAACAGCTTCTTCAGCTACCCACCCAAAAGCGTGGTTACGGCTTGCAGCATTACCAAATTTCTGGTTAAAATAAGGCAACATAGCATCAAGCACCCGTGGGTCCATGGGTGTAGTTGCATTATTATCCAGGTATATAGGGAGATTCATATCGTATTTTATTAACATTACAAAGATAAGTAAAGTTTTTATTTAAAATCATTACAAACAAGCGGAAATAATCGGATGCGAGTAATTATTTACAATATTTGGACATGAAACAGATCGAGCATATTGGTATCGCGGTAAAGGATATAGAAAGTGCCCGTAAGATATATGAAAAACTGCTGAATATATCAGTTTATAAAATAGAAAATGTTGAATCAGAGGGAGTTAAAACAGCATTTTTGCAAGTTGGGCCAAATAAAATAGAGCTGCTTGAAGCTACTGCAACAGGTAGTCCGATAAGTAAGTTTATTGAGAAAAAAGGGGAGGGTATTCACCATATTGCTTTTGATGTTGAGGACATTACAGCTGAAATGGAACGTTTGAAAAATGAAGGTTTTATCCTTTTAAGCGATACGCCTAAGGAGGGTGCCGATAATAAACTGGTTTGCTTTGTCCATCCTAAGAGTGCCAATGGTATTTTAATAGAACTGTGCCAAACCAAACCCTAAATTTGAGATATATTTATTGTTCCTTAATTAGATTAGGAAGTAATATTTTGCTCTGTCTGTAGCTCAACCTTGTCGAAATCGCTGATCCTGCTCAGGTCCAAAACTATTCTTCCCTCATCATCCCGGTCAAACGCAGGCCTGAATTTGGCGCCCCAAACTATATCTTCAAATTGGTAGGAGGTGCGTGAGTGTACGGTTTGCGAAAAAGTATCATCAAATGCCTTAAGAAGTATAACAAAACTTGCCTTGGTTTTTTGCAGATCTTCGGGCGTCATATCCTTTAAAGGGCTTTTTTCATCCAATGGATGAACCACCGTCCAGTTTAAAGTAAGCAAACTAACCCTGCGTCTTTCTAATTCCAGCTGAAAAAAACGTCGTAACAGTTTACCGTCAACATCTTCATTATAGGAAAATAAAATTTCTATCTCCAGATCAATTAACATGTTACGGCGCAAATTGGCTAGTCTGAACATTAATCCCTGGCAGTTTTCCAGGTACGGGGCGATCAATAAGTTTTTGCTATAAGTGATTTTTGCCGACGGTCTTGAAAAACGCCCATATAACAAGCCTGTTGCCAATGCAAACGCAAGCAAACCCATCATTGATTCCAATGCGGCGACACTGTTTGTTGCCATGCCCTTTGGGCTGATATGCCCGTAACCAACGGTTGAAATGGTTTGTGCTGAAAAGAAAAAAGCATCCCAAAAATGCTGATAAGTGTTTGTCCCTTCAGCACCATTTAGGTTTTCGACCCCAATTGCCAAATAAATGAAAGCAAATAAGGTATTAAGAACCAGGTAACCACATAAAACTAACAGCCAGAATTTTGTCCAGCTCATGGTGATGAGCTTATGATAACTATCCGACGTCCGGAAGAATGGCAAACCCCTGCGCTTCACATTGATTGAACCGTCCTGTTTGACCAGCGGCTGGCTTTTGATAACCGGCTGTAAACCAAAACCAAGGTCATCTTCGGGATTAAACTTTTGCTTGTGAATTGCCATTTTTTGTGAGTTGTTAAGTTTGACCGAGTTGATTATGTTGATCAAGTAAGATTTTATCTAAACTCAATCAACCATTCGACAACTCACTCAATCAACATAATCCGTAAATTTATCATTCTGCTTGCTTTTAGGAAAAACTATTTCCATCTTTGTTGCATAAATGATAAATAAAGTATTAAACAATAATTGGTGGTGGCTTAACGAGTAATCGTAAGGCAGTCCTGTTTTTGTTTAAAAGATATATGCAGAGGGTTGCCGTAAGGTAGCCCTTTTTTTATGCCATCGAGGTCCCTGAAGAGGAAGTTAGAGGGTATAAGGTCATAGTCTTATTGAATAACGGATAAAAAATAAATTCCCCCTTTAGGGAGTTAGGGCTTATGAAAGCAATATTAAACTATTTATTTGAAAATAAAACATTTACCCGTGAGCAGTCAAAAGAGGTTTTGACCAGCATTGCGCAGGGTAAATACAATAACTCACAAATGGCTGCTTTTATGACAGCCTATTGTATGCGCAGCATTACAGTTGATGAGTTGGAGGGCTTTAGGGATGCTATGCTGGATTTGTGCCTTCCCGCCAACCTGGAAACTAACGAGCTAATTGATTTGTGCGGTACCGGGGGCGATGGAAAGGATACCTTTAATATCTCCACCCTGGCATCATTTATTGTTGCCGGAGCAGGGTATAAAGTAGCTAAGCATGGTAATTATGGCGTTTCATCAGGTTGTGGCTCGTCAAACGTGATGGAATTTTTGGGATACCAGTTTACAAACGATGCAGATCAACTTAAAAGAAGTATCGACAAGGCAAATATTTGTTTCCTGCATGCGCCGTTGTTCCATCCGGCAATGAAAACGGTAGCACCTATACGCCGGGAATTGGGGGTAAAAACTTTTTTTAATATGCTGGGGCCGATGGTTAATCCGGCAAAACCTCAAAATCAGATGGTTGGGGTGTTCAACCTGGAATTGGCAAGAGTGTATGCTTACCTGTATCAGAAATCGGATGTGAAATACACTATTTTGAATGCATTGGATGGGTATGATGAAATATCATTGACGGGCGATTTTAAAACCTTTTCTGCCGAAGGCGAAAAAATAAACAGCATAGAAAGCCTGGGTTTTGAAAAACTTAAGCCAGAACAAATTGCAGGCGGCAGCACCGTTAAGGATTCCGCCGATATATTTATGAGCGTGTTAAACGCAGAAGCAACATCAGCGCAAAACAACGTGGTTTTATGTAATGCTGCGCTTGCTATCAAAACCATTCACCCTGAAAAGAGTTTTGGCGATTGCTTTTATGAGGCTGATGAAGCATTGTTGAGCAAAAAAGCACTATTGAGTTTTAAAACATTGATTAGCAGTAACTGATGAAGATAAAAATTTGCGGTTTGAAGCACCCGGACAATATAAAAACCATAGCAGCATTAGCGCCTGACTATATGGGCTTTATATGCTATTCACCTTCACCCAGGTATGCTACGGACCTCCAGGCTGAAACATTGGCTTGTTTACCTGGAACTGTTTATAAAACGGCTGTGTTTGTAAATGAAGATGCCGAAATAATAGCTAAACTAACAGATACTTATAACTTTGATGCCATACAGTTGCATGGGAATGAAGGCCCTGAATTTTGTAATTGGTTCAAAGACAAAGTAACTGTCATTAAAGCATTTGGAGTGGATAAGGATTTTGACTTTGAACGATTGAATGAGTTTGCCGGTAGTGTGGATTATTTCCTGTTCGATACAAAAACCGATAAACACGGAGGGTCCGGCCTAACCTATGATTGGTCATTACTGAATAAATACAAACTGGATATACCCTTCTTTTTAAGCGGGGGACTGAGCCTGGAGAACCTGGGGGAAGTACGATTAATTAATCATCCTCAATTTTATGGGGTAGACCTGAATAGCCGGTTTGAGATTGAACCGGGGTTAAAGGATATTAACAAATTGAAAAAAGCATTTGAAATACTAAGATGAAATACGGAGTTAACGAGCAGGGTTATTACGGTGATTTTGGCGGTGCCTACATTCCTGAAATGTTGTACCCCAACGTAGAAGAACTGAGGCAGCAATATGCCAAAATAATTAATGATCTTGACTTTAAAGCAGAATATGATGAGCTTTTAAGGGACTATGTTGGTCGTCCTTCGCCACTATATCATGCTAAAAGGTATTCTGAAAAATATGGTGCTAACATATTTTTTAAGCGCGAGGATCTGAACCATACCGGTTCGCACAAGATCAATAATGCCATTGGCCAAATATTGCTGGCGATCCGCTTAGGTAAAAAGCGCATTATTGCTGAAACAGGAGCAGGGCAGCATGGCGTAGCTACAGCTACTGTTTGTGCCCTTAAAGGGATTGAATGTGTAGTTTACATGGGTGAAGTAGATATGGAACGCCAGGCACCCAATGTATCAAGAATGAAGATGCTTGGTGCCAAAGTTGTACCGGCTACATCGGGCAGCAAAACTTTAAAAGATGCCACCAATGAGGCTATGCGTGACTGGATCAACAATCCCGTTGATACGCATTATATTATCGGTTCAGTTGTTGGGCCTTATCCCTATCCGGAAATGGTAGCCCAGTTTCAGTCGGTTATCTCATTTGAAGCTAAAAAACAACTGTTTGAAAAAACCGGTAGTGAATCACCTCAATATGTAATGGCATGTGTAGGAGGCGGCAGCAATGCAATGGGCATGTTCTATCATTTTTTAGATGATCAAGCAGTTAAACTAATAGCGGTGGAGGCCGCAGGGCAGGGAGTTGACAGCGGGCACTCAGCAGCTACTACCTTTTTAGGCCGCGAAGGTGTATTACATGGGAGCCGTACTATTTTAATGCAGACAGAAGATGGGCAGGTAGTGGAACCTTATTCCATATCAGCAGGATTGGATTATCCTGGAATTGGCCCGCAGCATGCACATTTGTATAAGATGAAACGTGCGCAGTATGTAAGCATTACCGATGATGAGGCATTACAGGCAGGCTTGTTATGCTCGCAGCTAGAAGGGATAATTCCGGCTATTGAAACGGCACATGCTATGGCTTACCTGGAGAAGATGACCTTTAAAGCTGATGATAATGTAGTGATCTGCTTATCAGGGCGGGGGGATAAGGATTTGGATACATATATAAAATATTTTGGATATTAGCCCCTTCTAAATCTCCCCCGGTAGGGGAGACTTTTTTGTTTTACCAAATTTATAAATAAATAGGCCCCTGTCTACCGGAGAGGGGTTGGGGTGAGGCTAATGAACCGTCTAAACAAACTTTTCGAATCAAAAAAGGATAATTTACTATCCATATATTTCACCGCAGGTTATCCTGAACTTCATATAACGGTTGCCATTGCCGAAGCATTGGAACAAGCGGGGGTGGATTTTCTGGAAATAGGTTTTCCTTACTCAGACCCGGTTGCTGATGGGCCTACCATCCAACATAGTTCCGAAAGGGCACTGGAAAATGGAATGAATCTGAATCAGCTTTTCGAAGAGCTAAAAGATCTGCGTAAACGGGTGAGCTTACCTATCCTGTTAATGGGCTATTTTAATCCCATGGTACAGTATGGTATCGAACGGTTTTGCAAAAAGGCTGTTGAAGTTGGTGTTGATGGCGTTATCGTACCCGATCTGCCTATGTATGAGTATGAGACGCTATATTCCAGGTATTTTATCGATAATGGGTTAAGTAATATTTTCCTGGTAACGCCACAAACTTCGGAGGAGCGTATCCGCAAAATAGATGGATTGAGTAATAGTTTCATCTATCTGTTATCCTCATCATCCATAACCGGGAAAAATCTGCAGGTATCCAATACCATCGAGGATTATTACAAGCGTATTAAAGCCATGCAATTAAATAATCCTGCTATCATCGGCTTTGGCATATCCAATAATGACACCTTTAAAAAAGCTTGTGAATATGCACGGGGAGCAATAGTTGGAAGTGCTTTTGTGAAGTTTTTGCAAGAGGAGAATTATTTGGAGAAAATTCCAGGGTTTGTGAAGTCTATTAAAACAGGTTTTTAAATTGATTCGCTGAATTACAGGTACAACTCTAACTCACCCTTGCCCTCACGTATCACTTCAAATTCGCCTGATGTACAGTCTACCACCGTGGATGCGATATTGCCGCCATATCCTCCGTCGATAACTATGTCAACCTGATCGGCATATTTCTCATAAATCAGTTCCGGATCGGTAGAATATTCAATAATATCATCTTCATCGTGAATGGAGGAAGAGAGGATCGGATTACCCAGCAATTTGACAATTTCGCGGGCTATATTATTATCCGGTACACGTATACCTACGGTTTTTTTGTTAGAGCTTAACAGTTTCGGAACATTATGATTAGCGTTAAATATAAACGTAAAAGGCCCGGGCAATGCTTTTTTTAATAACCTGAATGTAGTGTTGTCAATAGGCTTGATATAATCGGAGATATGGCTCAGATCATAACATATAAATGAGAAATTTGCTTTATCGGGCTTAATATGCCTGATCTGGCAAATCTTTTCTATAGCCCTATGGTTGGTAATATCACAGCCTAATCCATAAACGGTATCAGTAGGGTAAATAATGAGGCCGCCTTTGCGTAACACCTCAACCGCCTGTTCGATTGCTTTGGGATTAGGGTTTTCTGGATATATCTTTATTAGCATAATAATATTAGCAAATATACCTTTAGATAGTTAAAAAAAAGAAAGCCACTTGCAAAGCAAATGGCTTATAATATAATGGATAATGTGTGTGAAAACCTGTTATGCTTGTTTAACCAATTGTGCGTTGATAGTCAATTTAATGTCTTCACCAACAACGATGGTACCTGCTTCTGTTATACCTTCCCAGGTAAGGTTGAACGCTTTGCGGTTAATTTTTCCGGTAATTTCAAAACCTGCTTTTATATTACCATAAGCATCTGCTGCCGAACCGCCAAATTCTGCACTAAGGGTAATCGGCTTGGTTACATCCCTGATGGTCAGGTTGCCATTTAATTCATATTCATCATCGCCGGTTTTTTTTAACGAAGTAGATTTGAATTTGATATGAGGGTATTTAGCAGCGTCAAAAAAATCTGCTGATTTTAAGTGCTCGTCGCGCTGAGTTTGATTGGTGTCAACACTGTTTATGTCGATTGAAAACTCAATTTTTGCACCGTCGAAATCATCGTTTTGTGTTTCAACAGATCCTTCAAAGCTTCTAAAAAAGCCGCTAACTGTTGAAATAACCAGGTGCTTAACTTTAAATTGTACTTCGGAATGCATTGGGTCAATTGCCCATTTTGTTGTTGCTTGTGTTTCCATGATCTTTAATGATTGTTTTATAAATCAAATATAAATAGATATGTGTTTAAACATCTATTTTAATTTTTAAGTTTACAATTTGTCGACAATTTGTATAGTCTTTAACCCCGAATGTTCATTTTTGTTCGCCAACAAAAAAATAAAAAGCAGAAGGACGGCACCAAATAAAAAGAGCCCATTTAAGGGCTCGAATTTCATTATATCTTCAAATATTAATGTCTGATTAACTAATGCTAATCTCTGTTATAAAGCCAAAACTTCTTCTACCCTATGAGCGGCTTCTTTCAGCAATATTGCTGAATAAACTTGCAAACCTGAGTCGTCTATCAGTTTTTTTGCTTCTTCGGCATTGGTGCCTTGCAGGCGTACAATGATCGGAACATGGATATTACCTATTTCGTTATAGGCATCTATCACGCCCTGGGCTACACGGTCGCAACGCACTATGCCGCCGAAAATATTGATCAGAATAGCTTTTACTTTTGGATCTTCTAATATGATATTAAAAGCTGCTTTCACAGTTTCAGCATTAGCGGTGCCACCTACATCCAAAAAATTAGCAGGTTCGCCACCGGCAAGTTTAATAATGTCCATCGTAGCCATGGCCAAACCAGCGCCATTCACCATACAGCCAACATTCCCATCCAGTTTAACGTAATTAAGGTTTGATTGGCTTGCTTCAACTTCCGTAGGGTCTTCTTCATTTAGGTCGCGCAAGGCAACAAAATCAGGATGACGGAACAAACCATTGTCATCCAGGTTAACTTTGGCGTCTACTGCCAGAATTTTATTATCAGAGGTTTTCAAAACCGGGTTGATCTCAAACAAAGAAGAATCAGTGGCATCATAAGCTTTATACAAAGCGCCGACAAATTTCACCATGTCCTTAAATGCATCGCCAGAAAGACCCAGGTTAAAGGCAATTTTCCTTGCCTGGAATGGCTGTAAACCTACCTTTGGATCTATTTCTTCTTTAAATATTAAATGTGGGGTATGCTCTGCCACATGCTCAATATCCATACCGCCTTCGGT
>FTJA01000289.1_pt2 | contig 12660 bp, 12 predicted proteins | sample 1689021 | NCBI WGS metagenome assembly FTJA01 (sample SAMEA3914874, study PRJEB12502) | metagenome | biome: forest; material: soil | place: Canada | collected 2011-07-03 | depth 0.3 m | reverse complement strand
TTGCTGTACAATTTTGTCGAGCCCGGCGTTTTTATAGGTCACCACACCGCCAATGCCGAGGTAAAAGCCCAGTGCTATCACTTTTTGCGCCTGCTCCAATGTACCGGTAAAGCAATGGAAAATGCCATGCAAATCTTCATCCTGCTCTTGCTGTAATATGGCATAAACTTCGTCAAATGCGTCGCGGCAGTGGATCACAATAGGCAATTTTAATTTTTTTGCCCAACCGATCTGCATCTTAAAAACTTCCACCTGCTCTTTCAAAAAGGTCTTATCCCAATACAGATCGATCCCTATTTCGCCTATTGCGTATATTTTATGCTGATGTATTGCCGTGTTGATGGTACCGAGCTCATCCTGCCAACTTGCTTTTACATCACATGGATGCAGCCCAAGCATGGCAAAGCAGTTATCCGGAAAGGTCTTTACCTGGCTCATTACCAGCTCAATTGAAGACGAATCCACATTAGGCAAAAATAAACGTTCAATACCATTGGCAAGGCAGCGCTGCATCAATGCTTCTCTTTTTACGGGGTCGGTCTCGTAATACTGGTGGGTATGGGTATCCGTAAGTATCATGGTACAAAATTAAAAAGCCCCCGGATTATCGGAGGCTGTTATTTAACTTTTCTTTTTTGCCGTAGTATGCTTTTTGGCCGGTGCTTTCTTTGCAACCGGTTTGGTTACCGCATGCTTTATCGGTTTGATCGTTACCAGTTCCACATCAAATACCAAAGTACTGTATGGCGCTATGTCTGATCCGGCGCCTTCAGCACCATAGCCTAAACTGGATGGAATAATAAACTCAGCCCTTGAACCTTCATTCAGCAAAAGCAAGCCTTCGTCCCAGCCCTTTATCACCTGTCCCTGACCCACCACTACTTTTATCGGCTCATACTTACGATCACCTTGCTGCAAACCGGCTTTTTGGGCCTCGGCCTGTATGCTCGAATCAAAAACTTTTCCATCAAGAGTGTGCCCGGTATAGTTGACAAGCAAAGTATCGCCTGATAACGGCTTATGTTTTAGTGAGGGTTGAATGATCACATATTTTAATCCGGACGGTGTCGTTGTAACGGTCAGTTTATGATCCGCTATATATTTATTAGCAGAAGTAATTTCAGCTGTCTTAACCTCGCTCATTGCATCATCCAAAGATTGTACTTTACCGATCTTTAAAATAAATACCAGCGAACTCCCTTTGGGCAGGAATGGGGGCCGCTGATCCTCATGCCCTTTAAAAACCGAGTCGGATGGAACTTTTACGTAAGCACTATCCTTTGCAGTTAGCAAAGGGAACACATCCATCAGGTCACCTGCATTTTGTGAAGGCTGCACCTGGATTTTTAAAGGATGGCCTAACTTATAACTGCTAAAAAGAACAGAGTCTTTTTCAGTTTTCTGTATAACATCGAATGTGATTACATCGTTCAGTTTAATTTTATCGCCGGGACTATTTGTAAATATTTTTACAAGGGCGCCTTTTGGAGTATGCACAAAATTATCCTGTGCATTTACCTGCAAACTAAAAACCAGGTATAATGAAATAATCAAAGCAAGCTTCTTCATCATTTATTTAAAAATAAAAAGTCCCCCGGTTAAACCGGGGGATTATATAAGATCAATTATTTTTTTGCCTGCTGCTGCTTTGCCTGTTCCTGTAACTGTTGCAATGTCATTGGAGCGGCCGGCACAGGTTTCTTAGCATTCGGATCAGGATGAATAATGCTTACCAGTTCCACGTCAAACACCAGCGGTGTAAACGGCTGAATGATCTGGTATCCCTGTTCGCCATAAGCCAGTTTTGAAGGTATAACAAAAGTCGCTTTAGCGCCTTTATTCAAAAGCTGCAAGCCTTCGTCCCAACCCGGGATCACCCCTTTAACGCCAACAGGAATACGGATAGCCTTGTATTGCAGCCCGGGATTGTATGTTTTGTTTTGCTGTGCAACTTCCTTGATGTTAGTTTCAAAAACTTTACCATTAAGGTATTTGGCCGCATAAAGCACTTCCGCAGTATCCCCAACCGCTGGTTTATCACCTGTACCCTGTTTGGTTATCACATAATTTAAGCCTGAGGGAGTGGTTGTAACGGCAAGTTTACTATCAGCAATATACTTTTTGACCTTTTCGGGCTCTGCTTTCCTAAGGACATCAGCCTGCGCCTTCATGTAATTGGTAATACGGCCATTAAATGCAGTATCGCTCAAAGTACCTTTAGGGATCACTTTTTCAATTTTGACCTCGTAAACAATGTATTTGCCTTTGAAGGGTGGCCTGCGCGTTCCTTTTTTATATATCGAATCAATATTCGTTTTTATGGTAGCGCTGTCGCCTTCAGCTAATAATTTAACCCCGGCAAAAATATCGCCACTGGCTTGTGCCTTTTGTAAAAGTGTCACAATAGGGTGCCCTGCCTCATAGGTGCTCATCAAAACAGAGTCGCCATCTGTTTTTGCAACCAGGTTAAGGCTTATGAAGTCGCCATCTTTTATTTTGGCCCCGCCTTTATCAACATGGATATCATATAATAATCCGCCATTGCCTTTTTTAAATCCGCCATTGCAGCTTGCTAATCCTAGTGCTGCAAAAGCTAAAAACATCAAGTTTTTCTTCATCATTTACTGTATTAATAGTTTTTTATATTCGGGTAAAATTAGTTTAAATTGTTTAATAACCTCTTCAAGGCTATCTGTTGACGTGCCCCCGGCCGCATTGCGGTGACCGCCACCGTTGAAATATCGTTTACAAATATCATTTGCAGGAAACTCCCCTCTTGACCTTAACGAAAGTTTTACCTTATCAGTACGTTCAACAATAAAAGCTGCCAGGCGGATGCCTGTTATGGACAAAGCATAGTTGACTATTCCTTCAGTATCGCCGGTAATTACATCATATTTTTCCAGTTCCTGTTTATTAACTGATATGATAGCTGTGTTAAACTCATACAATACCTCCAGCTTTTCGCTTAAACAGTGGCCCAAAAAGCGCAGTCTGCTTTCGGATGAGTTACTGTAAACCAACTCATGTATACGCCAGTTCACTGCACCGGCATCTATCAGATCTGCTGCTATCCGATGTACTTCGGATGTCGTATTTGGCAGCCTGAATGATGCAGAATCGGTCATAATACCGGTATAAAGACATGTTGCCACATCTTTATTGATCAATGCTTTATTATCTAATTGATTGACAATAAAATCATATACCAGTTGGGCGCTTGCGCAGGCATTAATATCCCAGTGGCGGTAATCATCAAAATCCTCCGGATCAAGGTGATGATCGATCATGATCTTAACTGCCCTACTCTCACGAACCAGTTCGCCCAATTCATTAATCCGGCTCAGTGTATTAAAATCAAGACAAAAAATAAGTTCAGCAGCATCTACTAAAGCAGCGGCGGCGTCTTTATGTTCAGTATAGATCATCACCTCCCCATTACCCGGCAACCAGGCCAAAAAGTCGGGGTAATCTGTTGGTGTAATCACTTTTACATGGTGCCCCTGCTGAATCAAATAGTTATACAAGCCCAACGAAGAGCCCATCGCATCACCATCAGGTTTATGATGGGTGGTGATCACTATTTTACGGGGTTGTAATAAAAGTTCTTTAAGTGCAGCTAATTCCAGCATCCATTTCAAAAATAGCTGCAAAGCTAAATAAATAAATTAAATACGAACCATCTAATTATAAAGCAAAAAGGGTTTATTTAATTATTTTATAAAGGATAAAACGCTACTTTTGCGGCAAAAAAACAGAGAAGATGGAATCCAATAAAACATTCACCATGATTAAGCCCGATGCTGTTGCCAATGGCCACACCGGTGCAATTATAGATCATATAATAAAAGGCGGTTTTAAGATCACCGCTATGAAATACCTTTGGCTGACCCCTGAAAAAGCAGGTCAATTTTATGCCGTGCATAAGGCGCGTCCTTTTTACAATGATTTGGTATCATTTATGTCTTCAGGACCTATTGTTGCTGCTATCCTTGAAAAGGATAATGCGGTTGAAGATTTTCGCAAATTGATCGGCGCTACCGACCCTGCTAAGGCTGACCCCGGCACTATCCGCAACCTGTTTGCCAAATCGATTGACGCAAACGCTGTTCACGGATCTGATTCTGACGAGAACGCTCAAATTGAAGGCAATTTCTATTTCTCTGCTTTCGAGAAATTCTAAATTTATTCCGGATATGGGTATTAAGATATTCATATCCGGAATTTATTCCCCATTATTTGTTTTTTCAAGCTTAAAGTAATAGCTTTACTATATTGTAACTGTTATAGTTATGCCTTGTTATCTTGCACGGCATGATTATTGGCATAACGTTAGTTAAAACATACAATTATGAAACTGCTTATAAAATGTTTGGTGTATTCCTTAATTATAACAGCTATAATTGTTGTTAACTCACTTTTTTTCCTTCATCACCCGCCCGAGGTTCAGTTAGTATTTATAACACCCGGTGTTATCATACTTGGTTATTCAATTATCAGTGATGATTTCAGGAAAAAGTCACTTGTAAGGGCCAGATGGTCTAGAGGAAGATAATTTCTTCAACTAATATCAATTTAGCTTCATTATTAATCTTATCAATTATTTGCGTACGCATCATTATCAGTTCGTTTTTTATTACTGATGATTCAATACGCAAAAACAGTTTTTTATCGTGAATATATATTTCTTTGGTTCTGTTTGCCACTGATTTACCAACCATTTGGGGCCATGCTGTTATAATACCGGTCTCGTCATAACGCCGCTTGATCTTATAAACCTGCAGCATTTGCTCAATAGCTTCCTTAAGCGTTTTATCATTCGTTCTTCCCATCAATTTCACCTCCTGTTACTTTAAACAACCTTAGATCCACATCGATTTTCTTAAAAATATTTTCAACCTTAACCGCGCTGGTATCGGTAATAAACACCTGTCCAAAATCATGGTTGGATACCATTTGCATTAATTTGGTTACCCGGCTATCATCAAGTTTGTCAAAAATATCATCCAGCAGCAACAGCGGTTTAAACCCTTTTTGCTGATATAAAAAACTATATTGCGCCAGCTTAAGCGCTATCAAAAATGATTTTTGCTGGCCCTGTGAACCAAACTTTTTCATGGGCATGCCATGAATAGCAAACTGAAGTTCGTCCTTATGTATACCAGTTGTGGTTCGCTCTAATATACGGTCCTTCTCGGTATTTTTCTTCAGTAATCCGGCAAAATCCTCCTGCAGTAACTGCGATTCATAAACCAGGTCCACCAGCTCGGCGTCCCCGCTTAAAAATTGGTAATGCCTGTAAAATATAGGTGTAAAACTTTCCATAAAAGCTTTACGTTTTTCAAATATCAGGTTACCGGAAGCGATCAATTGTTCATCAAACACCGCCAGCAATTCGGGATCATACCTGCCGGTGTCTGCAATGCGTTTTAACAAGGCATTCCTGTTGATCAATACCTTATTATAGGCTATCAGTTCATCCAGGTAACGGTTATCTGTTTGTGATATCACATTATCTATAAACTTGCGCCGTTCTTCACTACCTTCAATAATGATACTGATGTCATAAGGTGATACCATCACCAAAGGAAACAAACCGATATGATCAGCCAGGCGCTGATAATCTTTTTTATTGCGTTTAAACTGTTTTTTTTGATTGCGCTTTACCCCGCAGGCAATTGCTTCCTTCGTGCCGTTTTTACTAAACGTACCGTTGATAATAAAGAAATCTGTTCCATGCTTTATCTGCTGACTATCAATAGGATTAAAATAGCTTTTACATAACGAGAGATAGTGTATGGCATCCAGTAAATTGGTTTTACCGGCGCCATTATTGCCTGTAAATGCATTAACCCCCTCGCTGAAGGCGAGTTCGGCCTCGGTATAGTTTTTAAAGTTAATAACAGATAATTGCTGTAAATACATAAAGGGTTTTCAAAGGTAGTAATTAGAGATTAGTTAATCTGTGATTAGTTAATTAGTCATTTAAAATCCTGCAAAAAAGCCCCTGATCGCCAATTAACTAATCTCTATTCGCTCCCCAACAAATATTTAACTCAACCTATTGCTAACAAATTTGAAAACTGTATTTTTGCAAACTTAATTTTAGAATAGAAATGTCAAAAACCCAGGCGAATACCAAGGTCATAGCGAATGATAAGGATTTTGGACAGACCAGTAAATTTGTGCGCGAAAATCAAAAAAGCTTGCTTTTTATTGCCGTTGCCATTGTAGCGATGGTAATTATTTACTTTGGTTATCAAAAAATGTACCTTGCCCCACGCGAAGAGAAAGCTGCAAATCAAATGTATGTAGCACAGGATTTTTGGGCAAAAAAAGAATGGGATAAAGCCATAAAAGGTGATGCCGGCTATCCGGGATTTGAAAAGATCCTCAGCGATTACAGCAATACCAAAGCAGCCAACCTGGCTTATTTTTACCTGGGAATTGCCTATCTAAACAAAGGCGAATATCGTAAAGCGATTGACAACTTAACCAATTATCGTGGCGGCGACAATATGGTTACAGCTGAAGCGTTAGGCAGTACGGGTGATGCATATACAGAATTAAAGGAATATGACAAAGCTTCGACCTACTTTAAAAAAGCAGCAGATAAGGCAAGCAATAAGTTTTTATCGCCATTTTATTTAAAAAAGCTTGGATTAGTTTATGAAGCACAGAACGACAACAAGTCGGCTGCCGATGCTTATAAAAAAATAAAAACAGATTATCCTGAAAGCAACGAAGCACAAAGCATGGATGCATACATTGCCCGTGTAGAAGCTAAGCTGTAAAAGCATTTCGAAATTCGAATTTTCGATTTTGAATTTATTTAAGATTTACTGGTTCAATTTTTTCCATTCGAAATTGAAATTTCGAAATCCGAAATAACCCATGGCTACTCAACTAAAAAACCTGTCTGATTTTTCTGATACCGTGGTTCCTTCTGCGGTTGCTTATCGTTTTGGAATAGTTGTAGCCGAGTGGAATGCCGAAATAACCAATGCACTATATGAGGGTGCCTATCAAAGCCTCATTAATCACGGTGCGTTGCCTGATAATATTTTCACTTATGCCGTTCCGGGAAGTTTTGAACTAACATCAGGTGCCGATCTGTTGTTAAAAAATCTTCATCTTGATGCGGTAATCTGCCTAGGATGTGTGATTCAGGGAGAAACCAGGCACTTTGATTTTATTTGCAATGCCGTAGCCAACGGAATAAGCAATGTGGCTATAAAATATACCAAACCCGTTATTTTTGGGGTATTAACAACTGATAACCAACAACAAGCTATCGACCGTGCCGGTGGCAAACATGGAAATAAAGGCGATGAAGCTGCTATTACTGCCATAAAAATGGCTAACTTAGCTGAAACCTTAAACGGATAAGTTACGTTTAACAGGTACTTATTTCGACGATGAAAAAAATAATATATATAGCTATAGTAGCACTGGTAGTAAGCAGCATCACTTCATGCTCAAGTAAATTGTGTCCGGCTTATGGTTCGTATCCAAAGAAAAGCCGATAACAGCTAAAAGTCATTTTTTATTTCTCTTAGGAACGAATCCGGTTGCGTACCTTATTTTTGTGGATTAGTTGATTATTATTTTTTATGAATTGGATATCGTTGGAGTCAGCAGAGCAGCTGAGCGGGATTAAAAAACAACAAGGTTACAGTATTATTTTCAAACACAGCACACGCTGTTCTATCAGTTTAATGGCAAAAAGAAGATTTGAGATGGAGTTAGATAAACTCCCCGAAAATCTGCCGCTTTATTTTTTAGATCTTATAAAATACCGGGATATATCCAATCAAATAGCACAGGATTTTCAGGTTCATCACCAATCACCCCAATTATTACTGATAAAAGATGGCGAGTGCATTCTCGACCAGTCGCATAGCGGCATATCGCTTGAAGAAGCGCTGGAAGAGTTAAACTGATACATTAAGTCGGAAAGCATGAAAACTCCACACGTTGGAAAGTTAACTGTTTACTTATAATCCAAAATCATTATCTGTATTTTCCTTCGGGCTTTCAGTCAAGCTTGAAAAGGCATTAAAATATCTTTTACCTGCATGCAAATTTATCTGCAAATCTAATTCCGTTAATATTTCACAACACCTCAAACACTTAAAAATCAGCTAAGAGTAATCTTTAAGCCATTTCAACTTTTTTAACCCTTACACCCCTTTCAACAATTACAAGCTTTTAAGTACTTTTGTAACATGATCGAATTGCCGGTAGTTCCTGTAAACCAAACCCAACGCAAACCAGATTGGCTGAGAGTTAAACTTCCAGTCGGGAAAGAATACGCACATGTACGGGGATTAGTAGACACCCATAAACTGCATACCATTTGTGAAAGCGGCAATTGCCCCAATATGGGTGAATGCTGGGGAGCCGGCACTGCTACCTTTATGATTTTGGGTAATATTTGTACGCGTTCCTGTTCATTTTGCGCGGTGGCAACCGGCAGACCGCTGGCGGTAGACCTGGACGAACCCAACCGCGTGGCCAGTTCAGTAAAATTGATGCAGGTAAAGCATTGCGTTATCACTTCTGTAGACCGTGATGACCTGAAAGACGGCGGTTCCATCATCTGGGCCGAAACCATCAATGCCATACGCAGGGAAAGCCCTGAAACTACACTCGAAACGCTGATACCTGATTTTAGAGGAATATGGGAAAACCTGGAACGTGTACTTGCTGTACGGCCAGAAGTGGTTTCCCATAATCTTGAAACCGTAAGACGTCTAACCCGCGAAGTACGCATACAAGCTAAATACGACCGCAGCCTCGAATGCTTAAAACATATTTCAAAAGCCGGACTTCGCACCAAATCAGGTATCATGCTTGGATTGGGCGAAAAGGAAGAAGATGTGCTGGAAGCAATGAATGACCTGTTGGAAGCAGGGGTACAAATATTAACCCTGGGCCAGTATTTACAACCTACCCGAAACCACCATCCGGTGATCGACTGGATACACCCTGATCAATTTAATCGCTACAAACAATTAGGTATGGAAATGGGGTTCAGATATGTAGAAAGCGGGCCATTGGTGCGTTCCTCCTATCATGCAGAGAAACATCTATTTGAAATCTGATTGGATCATTTATATCTTCATACAAGTTGAGTAAGAAGTGAGAAAACATTATCTGAAAATGAACTTGTCCCTGTACGCTGCAGAACCGTGAAAAAATTGCAGTGGATGCGTTGTTTGATATGTATGATAGGTAAATTCTGATATCATGACGTGCAATCTTATTTTATTATTTTATGCTGACTTGTTCGTAAGCATTATGCCACAGAAGTGTTAATTTATGTTAAAAAACAAAATTATGCAATACGATGTTGTAACAAAAAGCGTCTTAACTTTGTCTTTTAACAAAACACAACAAGAGTATTTCGTTCTTTATAAGATCAGTTAATATATTTAATTAAATTGCGGTTGAATAATACTACAGCCGCTTTTTTTATGCAATTAATTTTGCAATGGCAACAGGCAGCTGAGTTACAAGCCTGCCGGGAAGTACCACATGCATTCGGTTAGGTAATGCAAGTTCGTCCCCTGCTTTACCGTGTATATAATTACCAATGATGCAGGCATCCTCTGAAGAATATCTTTGAGCAAGCAAAGCCGCCAGTACCCCGGTCAGTACATCGCCCATACCACCGCTTGCCATTGCCGCATTACCGGTAGAGTTAAAAAAGAGCTTTCCATCAGGCGTGATCGAAATGGAATAATCATTTTTAAGGACGATATATACTTTATGTTCCCGTGCCATTTGTGTTGCGGTTTGCAGGCGTTGCCACCAGTTTTTATGCTCACCAAACAACCGGTCGAATTCTTTTACATGCGGAGTTATAATGCTATCTGCCGGCACATACTTCCATAACCCATGGTGTGCAACCAGCAAATTGAGTCCATCCGCATCAATTATTACAGGCTTATCATAGTTCTTCAAAAGATCAGTAAATAATATCAAAGTATCTTTATCCTTGCCCAATCCGGGACCAACAGCTATTGCATTGAACTTTTCCCATTCAATTTCAGGTTGCTCATTCTCCTTTCGCACTATAGCCATAATTTCGGGTTGATAGCTGTTCAACGCACTAAGGCCGCTTTGCGGGACACAAGCGGTTGTTAACCCGGCACCGGCATATGCACATGCTGATGAGCATAATAAAGCTGCTCCCATAGTTTCAGGCTGCCCGGCAATAATAAGCGCATGCCCGTAAGTGCCCTTATTAGTAAAACGATGGCGCGGCTTAAGCCTACTCCTGATATCTTTTTCTTCCACTAACTGGTATGGTGAGTTTAACGATTGAATAAAATCTTCATTAATGCCAATATTGACAACTTCCCAGCAATGAATATATGGCGCAGATTCCGGCAGCAAAAAATTAATCTTCGGCTGCTGAAAAGTGATCACAAGGTCTGCTTTTAAAACAGGGGCATCGGGCTCGGTTTCGCCCTCACTAAAAAAACCGGTGGGCACATCAACGGCTACAACTGTTTTAAGCAAGCCGTTCAAATAATTAACTAACCGCTCATAATCACCCCTGATTGGTTTGTTCAGCCCTGTGCCCAATAAAGCGTCAATAATAATGCTGCTATTTTCTAAAGGCAGACCGTCTCCGGGCTTAATTTCCTCTATAGCAATACCAGAAGGGATCAGCCGATGCAGGTTTGTATTAAAATCATCGGATGATTTAGAAGAAAAGCTGGCTATTTTAACTCCCACCTGCTGGTAATTATGATCTTTCAGCATCCTGGCAATGGCCAGCCCGTCGCCGCCATTATTACCTGTTCCGCAGTAAACGGCTATAGACTGTCTTTTATCCTGGAAATGATTGATAAACCAGCCTACAAAGGCTTTGGACGCACGCTCCATCAAATCGATGGAAGCAATGGGTTCATGGGCTATGGTATAAGCATCAGCTTCGCGGATCTGGTGAGAAATTAGGAGTGGAAGCATAATCTATAAAGTTAAGAATTATGCGTTTTGTTTGAAAGCGAAAGCGCTTTATAATACGACCAGTTGCAAGAACAAATAGTATTATGGCATTTATTATTTTTTTTTGTATAAATGAGAGATAATCACCATACAATTGTCAACCAGATAAAAAAAGTGATTAAGCAGACCGATCCAACTGCTATGGCCATATTATATGGTTCTAGGGCTACTCTGGCAAGGCGAAAAAGGATTCGGATTGGGATATTTTGATTTTATTGGATAAACTATCTGTTTCTATAAAGGATGAACAGTTATTCAGGCATAATTTGTACGATATTGGATTAGAAACCGGTGAATCTACTTCAACTCTTGTGTATGCTATGCAGGATTGGAATACCAGGCTATCCGTCACCCCGATTTATCAGGCTGTTAAACAAAAGGGTATCGTATTGTGAGCGATTATAAACCTGATTACATTCAATATCGTTTATCTAAAGCACATGAAGCTTTACAAGACGCCCAATTACTGGAAAAAAACAATAGTGGAATGCCTGCATTAACAGGTTATACTATTCATGCTATTACGCGGTATCAGCATTATTGCTAAAAAATGATGTAACAACTTATACCCATACAGGATTAAAAACTCAGTTTAATTTACATTTCATTAAAACCGGAATAATCGAAAAAGAATTTGGAAAACTCTATGCCGATTTAATGGATTGGCGACAAAAAGGGGATTATGGCGATATGTTTGATTTTAGCGAAAAAACTGAAGCGCCACTATTAAAACCTGTAGAACAATTTTTAACAAAAGTTGAGGAATTAATAAAATAAACTACCTATTTTATCCCCATCTCCTTCTTTAAAAACTGCCCGGTAAAGCTATCCTTAACGTTACATAGGCCTTCGGGAGTACCACTGAACAATATTTTTCCTCCTCCGCTTCCGCCTTCTGGCCCCAGGTCGATGACATGATCAACTACTTTGATCACATCCAGGTTATGCTCTATCACCAGCACTGTATTACCCTTGTCAACCAGTTGGTCGAGTACACCTAACAGAACATTGATATCCTCAAAATGTAATCCTGTAGTTGGCTCATCCAGGATATAAAAAGTATTGCCGGTATCTTTTTTAGAAAGTTCAGTTGCCAGTTTTACCCTTTGAGCTTCCCCGCCTGATAAGGTTGTTGATGCCTGGCCTAACCTGATGTAGCCCAAGCCCACATCGAACAACGTTTTAACTTTACGATAGATGGCCGGTATATGCTCAAAAAACGGCGTGGCATCTTCAATGCTCATATCCAGCACATCGCTGATGGACTTGCCGCGGTAACGCACTTCCAGCGTTTCGCGGTTATAACGCCTGCCGCCGCATTCCTCACAGGGAACTTGTACATCAGGCAAAAAGTTCATCTCGATCACCTTCATGCCGGCACCCTGGCAAGTTTCACAGCGTCCGCCCTTTACGTTGAATGAAAACCGGCCCGGTTTATAGCCCCTGATCCTTGATTCAGGCAATTGCACATACAGGTTGCGGATATCTGAAAATACACCGGTATAAGTAGCCGGGTTTGAGCGCGGGGTACGCCCGATGGGTGTTTGATCTATTTCAATAACCTTATCAATGTGCTCCAAACCTTCAATTTTTTCATATGGTAAAGGCTGTTTTTTGGCCCTAAAAAAATGGTGGTTT